>ERZ808024.89-NODE-89-length-93845-cov-9.941931_pt1 | contig 93845 bp, 82 predicted proteins | sample MGYA00380181_ERZ808024 | MGnify/ENA primary metagenome ERZ808024 (study PRJEB31490, sample SAMN06133413) | mouse gut metagenome | isolation source: Z2_1 | host: mice | place: China: Chengdu | collected 2015-05 ...
CGCCTCCCTCCTCCGCCTTGCAGAGTGACGATATATCCAGCACAGTTTAGCTAAAAATGAACGAGACAGTACACTAGCTCCTATGAGTTACAATTATTTTAAAATATCTAACGAATAAGAGAATGGGGACATGGCAAAAAAATCAACCAGACTGGAAGCACTGCACCAGACATTCAAAGAAAACGGACTTTGCAAAAAGGAAGGAAACATTACTGGATTATGAAAACGAGATTGAAAATAAGTTTATCCTGAAGGTTTGATAAATATTTTTTTGATTTTAAAGAGAAATATGGTATTATAGATATGTATAGTGATGGATTCTATCGGCTGAATTTGATGGAGGCTTATGGTACTGGAATGGGAAAGTTTTCTGTATCGAAAGCAGAATCCATTACAAGTTCTGCTGTCAGGGCTGAAAAGTCCTGAGCAATGAAGAAAGGGTATTGGAATATGCCCGGTCTCATGGCGCTATTACAAGAAAAGAAGCAGAAAAGAGGTTGGAACTTTGCAATTGAGAAGCATATGTTCCAGATGAGATCCGCAAACGGTCTGTTTGTATAAAGGATGATATTGATAAAGCTCTAAGGAAATAAAATATATATCTATAAGGGGAGTATTGTCATCCAAAGGTTCTCTCACAGCTAAGATTAGGAGGTTAAAAAAATGAAACAACGAATTTTTACAATTATTTTTGCACTGTGCTTATGTATTTCTTCTCAGTCGGTGGTATATGCATGGCAGGAAACCTCATTGTTGCAGGAGGACGTTCTTAAAGAAGAACCTGCAGCCGGATTGAGCACCCGTGATAGTACGATTCCTACCCCAACCGGGGTCTATGAGTCCATGATTGCGCTGAAGGATCAGGAGGCGTATAAGGAGGGGACAGTCTGGACTGATGATGAGCCTTATTCGGCTTCGAAGGAATGTTACCATTGGAAGGGTGGAACCCTTGATGGGAAGAATATCAGTGCCGTAGGCTGCGTGGCATTTGCTTTTATACTCAGCGACACGGCGTTTGGCAGTCTGCCGGCGAGGATGTATGCGGAGGGTGAGTTTGCATTTGAGGATATAAAAGTCGGAGATATTCTGCGGGTACACAATGACACCCACACCGTGATTGTGCTCGAAGTGAGCGATGTGGGGGTGATTGTTGCCGAAGGAAATGCCTCAGGTAAGGTTCATTGGGGGCGGGCAATCTCTAAGGAGGAGGTGATGAACAACACCAGCCATTATATCACCCGCTATCCGGAAGGCTATGTTGCTCCGGATGATCCGGAGGCCAACGCATCAATTGCCAGCGGACCTCTTGAGGGAGGACTTACATGGAAGCTGACAAGGGCAGGTACGCTGACCATCTCCGGCAAGGGCGCTATGCCGGATTTCGGCAGTGTTGAAGACCAGCCGTGGAGCGACAACAGCAGCCAGATCCGGAAGGTCGTGATTGAGGATGGCATTACCAGTATCGGTTCCTGCGCTTTTTGCAACTGCGGGGTTCTTAGTGCAGAGATTTCTTCTAGTGTGACAACAATCGGTAACAGCGCATTCCGTGGGTCTTCGATTATTTCCGTGACCATTCCCGCTAATGTGAAAATCATCGGTGACAACGCTTTTGGCGTATGTCGAAATCTTAGTTCGGTGACTGTTTCCGAAGGGGTGGAAACAATCGGCCAAAATGCGTTCAACGCATGTACAAGTCTCACCTCTATAGCCCTGCCTTCCAGTATTGGGGAGGTAGGCGCCGCCGCATTTTTTCAATGTACGGCGATGACAAGAGCAACGTTTGCTCCCGGCAGCAAGCAGGTAAAGTTGGGCGACAATATGTTTATGCAATGCTACTATCTGATGAGTGTAACATTGCCTCAAAATATAGACTGCATTGGTGAAGGTATGTTTCAGAATTGCCTGATGCTTGCCGGAGTGGAAATTCCGCAAGGTGCGGAAAGTATCGGAGCGCATGCGTTTTCTTCCTGCAGCAGCTTGACCACTGTTATAATTCCAGACAGCGTAACGACAATAGGGATAGCAGCATTTGCATCTTCTGCTCTGACTGATATATATTTTACCGGTACTGAAGCGCAGTGGAACAGCATAAGCAAAATAGGCGATACGGCATCAATAGTGTCAAAGGCGGCTATCCATTACAATTATACTCCTGTCACCAGCCCGGATCCGGATGATGGTGACGACAACGATAATAATAACGATGACAATGCGGAAAATGGAGATCATACAGGAAGCGGTGGCGATTCTGGAAACGATGCTGGTGGAAATACGGGAAGTGGTGGCGATTCTGGAAACGATGCTGGTGGAAATACGGGAAGTGGTGACAGTTCCGGAAGCGGCGATCATACGGGAAACGGTGACGGTTCCGGCAACGGCAATGATACAGGAAGTGGCGGAAATACAGGAAACGGCGAAGGTCAGACGCCAGAGAAGACACCGCTTGCAAAAGGCAAAACCTTTACGATCGGCAAAGTCACTTATAAAGTGACAAAAGTCGGCAAAGAAGTGGAACTGAAAATGTCAAAATCCACGGCAAAGAAGGTTACAATCAATACAGTCACAGGTACGGACGGTGTGAAGTATAAAGTAACCTCTATTGGGTCGAAGGCAATGCGGAATCATAAGAAGATGACGAGCCTGACCATTGGGGATAATGTAAAGACGATTGGTGCAAATGCATTTTCGGGTTGTACGAAGCTGACGACTGTTAATCTCGGTAAGACATCGAAATCGAATCTGACGGCAATCGGAAAGAGCGCATTTAGCGGATGCAAAAAGCTTGGCAAAGTAACGATTAAGTCAACAAAGCTTAGTTCCGTAGGAAAACAGGCGTTTAAGGGTACGAAGTCCAGTCTGAAGGTGAAAGTACCGTCCAGACAATTGGCAAAGTATAAGAAAATCCTTAAAAAATCAGGATTGAAAGTTAAACAGGTGACAAAATGATACAGTCGTTGAGGATGAGATTTCAGATACGCAGAAAATAGCACTCATGGAGAAGATTGTTCGCATAAACGAACAATCTTTTCCCAAGGGCATAGAAATTAGTTTTGTAAAAGAGTATTGCAAGTTAATAGAAGATAAAATGCAGCAGTGCATCAAGGGGGAAAGAATATATATCGAAAATAAGTATTGGAATCATTACATCGGTGATACCGACGACAGCCTGACACTTGTGGAGTATTTGGCAGAAAAACAGAGAGAAGAAATGCCATTGATCTTATCACGGACCTTGCCGCTTTGCTGCTGGAGTGTAAAATGAGCGGAAGTGTGAACTTATGCGAATTGTTTGGGGATGAATTGGAAACTTCCGCACCGGATATTCGTATCATAGCCACGCCGGAGGAACACGGACTGATAAATAAGGTTCTCATGGATTTTGTGTCGGAACCGCTTGCTTATGATTCAAGTGAAATGTGTCCAGAAGAAGAAATGTCAGAAATGGCGGCGCCCTGCGAAGGACTAAGAAAAGAATTACAACTTTATTATAACACGACAACTCAGACTGCTTATGCAAGCGGTATCAGCCAGAGTAAGTTAGCAACAGGAACGGAAAAGCTGATCGGGGGCGCCACAACCTGGCTCATGGTGCTAGCGCCGGTCGTTGCAGGACTTCTGGTTATCTATTTTATCCTGGGATTGGATAAAAAAGGCTTGAAAAGTGTATGTATTTATTATACAATAAGAAAATCAGAGAGTTTGTAACTCAACGTATCTTAAGGAGGAAGTTTGAATGATTTCAGCAGGAGATTTCAGAAATGGTATTACCATCGAATTAGAGGGCAATATTTTTCAGATTATTGAATTTCAGCACGTGAAACCGGGTAAGGGTGCAGCGTTTGTAAGAACCAAATTAAAAAACATTAAGAGTGGCGGTGTGGTAGAAAAAACCTTCCGTCCTACCGAGAAATGTCCACAGGCACGTATCGACAGAAAAGATTATCAGTATCTGTACGCAGACGGGGATTTATTCTATTTCATGGACGTAGAGACTTACGACCAGATTGCATTATCCAAAGATGATATCGGTGATGCGTTAAAATTTGTCAAAGAGAATGAGATGGTAAAAATGTGCTCCCACAACGGAAGCGTATTTGCGGTGGAGCCGCCTCTGTTCGTAGAGTTAAAAATCACAGATACGGAGCCGGGCTTCAAGGGAGATACCGCTACCGGAGCTACGAAACCTGCAGTTGTTGAGACCGGAGCTACCGTATATGTTCCTTTATTCGTAGAGCAGGATGACGTGATTAAGATTGATACCAGAACCGGGGAATATTTATCCAGGGTTTAGGGTTTTGGACAAGTTGTAAAGTTACAGATGATGACAGAAAAAGCCAGGAAGGTTGATTTTCCTAGCTTTTTCTTTTTGTGCAATTTTACTTAAAGTTGATAAAAAACATATTATTGGTAACACATTGGTAACACATTGGTAACAAAATCTAAGGTATCCGGTTAATCCAATCCAGAAGTTCCGGCATCGTAATGTGGGTGTAGGTGTTATATAAAATACTCTTTGGAGTATGCTCCATAATCCGTTGCATATAGAGCTCCGGAATGCCGGCAGCAGTTCCCCTGGAGGCAAAGGTATGCCTTGCATCATGACATTTATGCGGATGCTCCATAACTTTGTTAATACGGGCTAAATTGCGGGCCAAGAAGTTATTATAAGTGATTACAGTGCCAGAGGGATTAAGCATTAGTTTTTCATTATCATGTTTCTTAGAATTATCAACGAACCATTTTACTAAGTCATAGGTCTTATCATGGATGGGAACGTACCGGACGCTCTCTTTATTCTTGGCTAGTTCGCCTGGAACATAAATCCATCGTTCCTCCAGATTAACGTTTTCCTGGTTGTTTTTGAGAAGCTCATTAACACGCATTCCTGAGTAAAGGAGAATGAGCAGCACTTTCACGTCCCAGTTGTCAGCCATAGACCAGAGTTTGTTAATTTCGCTTTCCGAGAATGGGATCCACGGTTTCCTACGGTTGCCGGATAGCTTAGTGATGGAGCCATAGCCATTTGGCAGTTTCATGATAAGTACCCCCTGAAAATATAAAGTTGCACCGGTGCAACTAGGCTTTCTGTTTTTTTACTAATTCAATAAGTGCATCCTGTAAAACCTGAGAGAAGTTTACATTAAGAGATAAAGCTTCTTCATTTAACCATTCAGGAATAGATAAAGTTTTCTTTACTGCGGAAGAACTGGTACGCTTTTTATATGCGAGCATATCAAATTCGATGACAGCAAGGAAAGAATCCGGTTCTGGGGTAATTAAGTCAGGAGAAGTTGCTGCTGGGAATGGAATATGTTCTTTTTCCATATCCATGAGGCATAAGCCAAGGGCATCCACCGCCATGTTATATGCTTCCTCCATATCATCCCCCTGTGTCATACATTCCGGTAAGTCTGGAAAGGTAATCCAGAAACCACCTTCTTCTGCTTTGTGGAATAAAGCTGGATAAAATAATTTATTCATAAAAATCCTCCTTATGGAATGGCGGGAATTATTTTAATCCCGCCTGTTTTAATATTTTTTGTTCAAGACCATTTTTTAAAGCCTTGTTACGATAAGGAACGATTACTTGTTTCCCGGTCATATCGTTTCTGAGTTTCACGTGAGAACCATTTTGACTGATTGTTTCAAAACCGTTCTTATGTAGGAGATTTATCATCTCTCTTGGCATCATTGGCATATTTATTAGCTCCTTTCCTTATCTGTAATTATTATATCACGTAATAATACGTATATCAATAAAAATACGTATTATTACGAAAAATCCCAAATATTTTCAGTATAATCCACAAACGTATCGTCTTATTATGACGGTATGGCTAAAATAATAATAAATGAGGTTATGAGAGAAAAGAATATATCTGTGAAACAGATTTTACCCTATTTGCCATATTCCAGAGCAACGGTGTACCGGATTTTAAACGGGGCGAAAACACCTTCCATAGATGACTTGGAAGAGTTTTCCAGGAAAATATATGTGATAATCAGGAAGCACCTAGAAAAGACCGGAAGGCTGTGAGCTTTCCGGTCTTTGAAAATTATAATTTAATTTTTTCAAGTAGCGCTTCCTGTAATACCTGTGAAAAGTTAATGTTCATTGAAATAGCAGCCTCATTTAGCCACTCAGGAATAGTAAGGGTCTTTTTCACAGATTTATTATTATACATTTTTCGGTATTCAATGGTATCGCAGGCAATATAATTAATAAACTCACAATCACCATGAGATAAAGATGAAAGGTCAGAGGGAGTAGGAATAGGTTTGCCATCTGTTTCATAACCGTATAATGTGAGGGCGAGGGCATCTTCTGCCATTTCTAAGGCATCTTGCAAATTATCTCCACAGGAATAGCAACCGTCAAGGTCAGGAAACATGACAGAAAATGCACCGTTTTCTTCAGGGGTGAAAATTGCTGGATATACATATTTCATGATAAATTATCTCCTTTCATAGAGCAGGTCATTTAAGACCTGCATCTTTTAAAATATTATTTAATGTTCCAACTGGAATTTCGGCTTTGTGTCGTGGTACGGTAAATTCTTTTCCTGTAAGGTCGCTGTATCAGACATCATGCCGACTTCCGTTTCGTTTTAATTTACAGCCATTTTTCTTAAGTATCTTTAGCAGTTCTTGTGTTTTCATCCTAATCTCCGTTTCATGTATCAATAATAACACGTGCAAACACGTGTGCCAAGGGAAATACGTGCAAATACATATAAAAAAGAACCGGAAGGATTTAATCTTTCCGGTTCTTCATGTTTTCAAGACACTTTTTTCCAAATTCTCGTAGAACTTCTTGAGAAGTGGGGGAGAGCTGCTGGTAGGTACGGACTACTTCAAGAATTGACTGATAAAATTCATTATCACTGTCCTCTAATAAATCAGATACCAAGGCAGCAGTCTCATCTTCAGGAATGATAAACATCTCACCGCTGCCATCACGTAGCCATTCCTCGTTCACATTAAACTCACGGCAGATGGATTTAAACATCTGTTCGGTGACGGAATTAACATTATTTTCTATCCGACTGATAGTAACTTTTGTCACACCCACGCGTTCACCAAATTTTTCTAATGTTAATCCGAGAGTTTTTCTTAATTCTTTTATTCTTTCATTCATGAGAGTCCTCCTATAAATTGAGTTCTTTCATTAGCTCTTCTTCTGAGATAAATTCATTACAGTCGGGATTTTCTTTTACATCCGAGAGCATTTTTTTATCCCATTCGTCTGGTGTTACCTCTTCAACGTTTTCCCATGAACGGGATGGAATATTATTTAAAATCATTTCCCAGACCTTTTCAGCGTCCACTTCACTCATGACGGTTACAGCACCGAAAATACGTTCTTTTACTGCACTCATATTATTCCTCCTATTTATAAATCTGTCCGCGATTATCAATTTTTTCAATGTAGAGAACATTCCCGCTTTTATCAAAAATTACACGAAAATCTCTAACTCTCAGACGATACCCAGGCTCATCCTTTAGCTTTTTCACATCACCAGACGGGAGATTATGAATGGCATTAATAATGCGCCTGCTGGTAATGGCATCCTGCTTTTTTAGAAATTTAACTGCTTGTTTCGAATAATGAATATCCAACGTATCACCTTCTCTATGCCTAAAGGATAACACCTGAAAAATAAGAAGTCAATAAAAAAGTTACGTAAAGTAACAAAAAAGTATTGACAAAGTAACAAAAAGAAATTACTATGTAACTGTAAGTAACATGTAAAAAGTGAGGTGATAAAAAAGCCATGCAAAAAATAGACACCGCCTGCGAGTGGCAGGCGGTAAGAAAAAATTATCTTTTATAGTATCCGTATTTTATCAAGAGATTAGTGGCTTCATCGTCTGGTAAATCGGTTTGGAGTAGTACGTTCTTTTTCCGGGTCTACAATCCAGTACTCACGGACACCTGCATCCGAGTATAGGGTATTTTTGGTGGAATAGTCCATTTTGCGGCTGGAGGGAGACACAATTTCGATGATGAAATCCGGTGCACCATTGCATCCGCAGTTATCAAGCTTGTTTTTGTCACAAATAACGGAAATATCCGGCTCGACGTATGTTTGGCGTCTTTGTTCAAAAATACTGCAAATGGGGCAGGATAGACTTCGCAGGAACCATTATTTTTCTCAATATGGTGTCCGAGAACCTTAGTAAATTGGTTTATAAGTTTTTGATGGATGCGGTTCGGCGGAGCCATATCATAAATACGACCGTCAATCAGTTCCGCACGCTTGCCATCCGGCAGGGAGTAAATGCAAAACATTTCCAGTATAATCCACAAACATATCGTCTTATGATGCCTATATGGCTAAAATAATAATAAAAGCAAGAAAACTACGTTTGGAGAAACGAATAAAACTAAAGATGGAGGCGAAGTATGTTTGAGGTAATGAAAATGAAGATTAAAGAGTACCTGGACAGCTTAGATGAGGGGGACATGGAATTTACAAGGAAAATTTATGTGATAATTAGGAAGCATTTAGAAAAGACCGGAAAGCTGTGAGCTTTCCGGTCTTTTCTGGAGTATTATTTGATTGCCGTTCTGGTGGGGTAACACCGGAGCGGTTTTTAATTTTATGAAGCGATTTGATTTTCCCGCATCTTTTGACTAATGCGGTATTGTTCTGCATCTGGTATATCTACAAATTCAACAGTTTTATCATAATTTTCCCGGACAACTTGTTTTATTTCCTCCAATGTTACGTTGAAAAATTCTCTTCTTTGATTTACCATATTGATTTTTTTATCCTCAAATGCGCGATGTAATGCAGCTTCAAGGGCTGGTGCATCATCAGAAAATATCATAGCGTGCACATCAAATTTGAATGGAACAGAAGCGTCTCCAAGTTCGTCAACACGTTCTTGCGGGTCGAGCCTACGGGTCATGCCGATTTTATAAGTTTGATAATGTATTTGCTCTTTTTCGATTTTTCTCTGTTGATCTTCCAGTTCTTTCTGCACCTTTGCTTGTTCGCGCTGTTCTGCGCGAGCTGCTTTTGCGGCTTCCTTTTCTTCCTGCTTTTTTTGCTGGTATTCAAATGCCAGACGAAGTTCTTTTATTTTTGCATCCAAGTATCTTTGCGTAATAGAGATATTCATTATAGTTCCGAGTTTTGATATTGTTTCTGCGGATTTGTAAATTCTGTTTAGGGAGGCATCGAAATTAGTATGTTTGACCTTACCAATCGTTTCGTCACATTCTGTATTGAAGGCGCGCAGAAGAAGTTTTTGAGTGTCAGATACCATTTTTTTACCTTTAGTTTTATTGCCGTTTACAGTCCAATCCGTCGTGCCTGTGACAGCAGTTTTGCTTCAAATTACATACCTTCTTTCGTACTTGATAGCAAAATTTTATCATACTTATGTAGAAAATTCTACAAAAATAATTAAAATTTTCCGCTCCTTTTACTTTATCTGTAAAGATGTGTAGTAATAATCGGAGTAGGAGTAATTTCTCAATTAAGAGAAATTACTCCTACTCGATTGTGTGGAATTAAATAACAGCTTGTTCTTATAGTCCCTTTTTGAAGAAATTCTAATTCCCTCCGGGACCATCCTGCCGTGGACGGGAAGATTCCGGCAGCGGTTCTATCGAGGATTCTCCTTCTTTTGGAGGATGCCCGCTTGCATTTCCGGCAGAAGGTTTGCCGGTTCTATGGCAGTTTTTTGCGGAAGAGTCAGTGTGGGTAGCCTCCCAGACACCGTCAGGGATAGTACGTATCGGTTCGTTTTTTGGTTTCATAATAAGCTCTCCTTTCCGTCATAGTATGCGTAAAAGCACTGCAATTATGAGGCAGGGCGGGAAACTTTGCGGAATAAAATCACAATGGCAAGCAGTGCAATTACAATCTGACTTACAAGAATACCAGACAGATAGCTTTTGATTCCCCAAATCGGCACGGTAAAAAGCACAAAGAGGATACGGATAGCGCAGGCGGTCAGGTTCAGTCCAAAGGTGATGCCCGGATAGCCCAGACCGTGCAGAATGCTGCTTAGGGTAGAGCTTAAGTAAAGGAAGGGGCAAATCCAGCCCAAGGTTACGATAAAGGTTCCTGCCAGGGCATTTCCGAAGAGGAAGTTACCAAGGAATTTCCCGGTGAGGATAAATCCGGCAGTGCAGATAAATCCCAGAAACAGGCAGGATTCAATGGTTTTTTTGATGGTGCGCCGAATCAGACCTTCATTTCCTGACGACTGTGCTTCTGAGATGGTGGGAAGCAGCAGAACGGAGATGGAGTTGGTAATCACCGAGGGAAACATAATGATTGACATGGACATTCCGGTGAGGATTCCGTAAACGCTCAAGGCTTCGGAATTTGTGTAGCCAAAGAGTTTTAAACGGTTGGGGAGCATAATGTTTTCAAAGGTGCCGAAAAGATTCAGCACAAGGCGGTTGGCAGTGAGGGGTACAGCCATGGAAAACAGATTTCCGGTATAGGCGCGGAAATGATGAAGCTGCGTTCTTATTCCCTGGAAGCTGCCAAAAGCGCTGATGGAAACCAAGGTGCTGGCGGCCTCGCCTATCACAAGTCCCCAGATGGTGATGGAGAGGGTCATGTCTTTTCCCTGACTTAACTGTATCTGGTACATCAGATAAACGCTGCCTACCCGGGCAATCTGTTCTACAAACTGACAAAGGGAGGGGATTGCCGTTTTTTTCAGACCATAGTAGTAACCGTTGATACAGGCGTGGATACAGCTTGGAACAAAGGTAAAGGCAAGCACTTTAAGCAGTGGAATACAGCGGTCATCCCCTAACCAGGCACGGGAGAGAAAATCAGCCTGATGGTAAATGAACAGTCCCGTCAGGGTAGACAATGCCAGGGAAATCACAAGACCGATGAAAAGATACAGCTTTGCGCCGGAGGGATTTTTCCGTCCCATCTCCATGGAAACAAATTTGGAAATAGAAGTCTGGATTCCTGCTGCGGTGATGGCGAAGCCTAACGCCGTGACCGGAGAAATCAGCTGATAAATTCCTAAGCCCTCTGCACCAATGGTACGGGAGAGGAATATTCTATAGAAGAAACCTACAATTCGTGTGAGAACTCCGGCTATGGTTAGTAGCAAGGTTCCGGTAATAAAGACATTTTTTGCAGAAGATTGTTTCAATACTGACCTCCGAAGCCTTCCGGAAAACCGGTGTTATTTTTGGTAATTTTAATATATGAAAGAAGTGGAGAGAAAATGAGTAGTGAGAGAGAGAATAAAAATAGAGTTTATCTGGATAATGCGGCAACAACACAGATGTCTACGGAAGTAAAGCGGGCCATGGAGCCATATTTGCAGCGAAATTTTGGAAATGCTTCTACCGTTTATTCCTATGGGGAAGAAGCAAAAGAAGCGATGGAACATGCACGGAGGATCATCGCTTCCAGCTTGTGGGCAAAGCCGTCGGAAATTTATTTTACCTCCTGCGGTTCGGAGTCAGATAACTGGGCCGTTAAGTGTGCAGCTGGAGAGTGCAGGCAGGAAGGGCAGCATATTATTACCAGCAGAATCGAACATCACGCCGTATTAAATTCCTGTGAGTATTTAGAAAAATTAGGATATGAAGTCACTTATCTGGAGGTGGATGAGAAAGGCATGGTGTCACCTGAGGCGGTGCTTGCTGCCATTCGCCCGGACACAACCCTGATTAGCATCATGTTTGCTAACAATGAGGTGGGAACCATTGAGCCGATTATGCAGATAGGGAAAATAGCAAGGGAACAGGGAATATTGTTCCATACCGATGCCGTACAGGCGTATGCTCAGATACCCATTGATTTAAGACGCTATCCCATAGATATGTTAAGCGCCAGCGCCCATAAATTTCACGGTCCTAAGGGAGTGGGATTTTTATATATCAGAGAAGGGGTAACGCTGTCCTCTTTTATCCATGGGGGTGGACAGGAAGAAGGAAAACGTGCGGGCACGGAAAACGTGGCAGGTATTGTGGGAATGGGAAAGGCGGCGGAGCTGGCATTTTGCGATATGGGAAACCGTATTCGCAAGGAGACCATGCTGCGGAATTATCTTTTGGAAAAGGTAATGCACGAAATTCCCGGTGTCTGTATCAACGGGCATCGCAGTAAACGGCTGCCGGGAAATGCTAATTTCAGCTTCCGGGGGGTAGACGGGGCTTCCTTAGTGATTCTGCTGGATGAAGACGGTATCTGCGCTTCCGGCGGTTCGGCATGCAACACCGGGGAGGAGCGGATTTCCTATGTCATACGGGAGTTAAAGGTGCCGGAAGATTACGCACCGGGCACCATCCGCATGACCCTTTGCGGCAGCACCACAAGGGAGGATATTGACCGGGCGGTGGAATCTTTAAAGAAGAATGTTGCAAGACTGCGGGATTAAAATACATTTTTCTTGAAATCAGCAGGCGGGAATGCTATTATAAACAGAAATGCCTAAAAGAGGAGGAAACCAATGAGAGAGAATTATCAGTATTTTTTCATGGATTTAGACGGAACCATCACGGACCCGAAGGAGGGGATTACCAAATCCGTGGCATATGCCTTAAACCATTACGGAATAAAGGTGGAAAATTTAGATACCTTAGAGAAATTCATTGGACCTCCTCTTTCAGACTCTTTTCAGGAGTTTTACGGATTTGACAGGGAAAAAAGCTTAGAGGCGGTGGAGAAATATCGGGAGTATTTTAAAGACAGAGGTATTTTTGAAAATGAACTTTATTCCGGTATGGAACAGCTGTTGAAAAACGTTACGGAGCATGGGGGAAAGCTTGTTCTTGCCACCTCAAAGCCGGAGATTTTTGCAAAACGTATTTTAGAGTACTTCCACATAGCGGAATACTTTACCTTTGCAGCCGGAAGTACGTTAGATACCACCCGGAACAAAAAGGCGGATGTGATACGCTATGCGCTGGATTCCCTCGGGATAGAGCCGGAGGATGCGGTGATGGTGGGGGACAGAAAGCACGACGTCATTGGGGCAAAGGAAAATGGCATGGAGTGTATCGGTGTCCTGTTTGGCTACGGTGACAGAGAGGAATTAGAGGCTGCCGGAGCGGACAGGATTGTGGAGACGGTGGAAGATCTGGAAAAGGAAATGATGGAGCTGCTGGGAAAATAAACAGATGAAATGTTTTTTAGGGGAAATATACCAAATAGCACCGAAACCAGTCCAAATAGCACATGTCTATTGTATTTTTTTGGAAGAATTATACAATGGAAGAAGCAGGCGGTGTGACAAGAAAAGAAGAGTATCGCTTGTTAGAAAATGTAGTTAGTGTCCGGTGACAGTGTAGTGGTATTGGACACGGAAATGAGGAAAAATGCAGCAGTTTCGATTAGCGATTTGCGATGATGAAGAATATTTTATTGAGGACATCAGACAGTATTTAAAAGCATATATCAGTGAGACAGAAAATGAAATTATTGCGGATTCATATACCTCAGGCAAGGCACTTTTAGAAATATCGGAGAAAGAAGAGAAAAGCTATGATATTTATTTCCTGGATGTAGATATGCCGGAAATGAGGGGAACCGATTTGGCAAAGGAACTTCGTCAGAGATATCCTATGGCAGTCATTTGTTTTATTACTTCTTATGAGGAATACGCTTATGAGGCGTTTCGGGCAGAGGCATTAGATTATCTGATAAAACCTGTAAAATACGCAGAATTGCGTCATACATTGAATCGCTGTGTGATACAGATACAGTATTGCCGGGATGCGGATGCGGCGAAGAAGCGGTATTTAGAGGTAAAAACAAATCGGGGAAGTACATTGGTAGATATGAAAGATATTATTTATATTGAAAAACGTCGGAATCAATGCGTGTTTCATTTAGATGACGGGGAACTGCTAAGTTATATGACATTATCGGAAGCTTATGACATGCTCGATAAGGCTTCATTTTTCTATGTTCATCAAGGGTATATCGTAAATTTTGCACAGATTCGGGAAGTGAAAATGAAGGTGGTATGTCTGGGGAAAAACAGAGAGATACCAATCAGCCGGAAGTATCAGCCGAAAATGAGGCAGATGCACATGGATAAGATTATGCGGCTTCGGGCGGAGAAGTATCAGGGATAAGCTATCCTGGAAATTCGCTACTCATAAGCTGGCGTTGTAATCGAAACTGCACTGAAACTGCAAAATGCCACTTAAAGTTACCAAATAGCACCGATAACATACCAAATAGCACATATCTATTGAAAAATCAGCGAAAAATGATAAGGTTAAAAAGTAAAAAATGCGGAATGTAAAATACGTATTTACATAAATCTGGAACTGGTTGCAAACGGGGAAAGAAAAATAAAAAACAAAGGAGGTAACACAGGATGGAAATGTGTTATGATGGGGCATTAGTAATGCCAAGCAGTTATGCGATGATGTGTGAAGATGAGATGCAGTATGTTGATGGTGGCGTTTCATTGCCTATGAAAAGTGGATATTTAAATAAATCTACTTGTAAGACAACTGCGGCTAAGTACACAGGGGCTACGGGATTGTCAAAAATGCGTATAGCAAAAGAGATATATGCTCATGCAGTTATGTATTATGCGAGTACAGCTGCGCTTGTAGGATATGGTGTTACGTTAGCAGCTACGTTGGGAGTAGCGGGAGCAGCTGTTGATACATGTTTGTTATGGATAAGAAAACATGCAAATCCGGTAGATATTGGAGGAGATTCTGCTTTTCGGGTAAATGTATATAACAAAATCTGGGATATTTTTTAGAATAATTTCCCCATAAAATTAAATTCAAATAAAATAGAGTGTCAAAAAAGAGCATATTATTTTGACACTCTTAAAAGAAAGAGGTTGGTAAAAATGAAGAATGCGGTTAAGAAAAAAATAGTAATCGGAATTATAGCAGTTGGAATATTATGTTTTGCCAGCGTGGCAGGAATTGCTATTTATGCTATTCATTTACAATACAATGCCTTAGGTGTCAGTCGGTTGATAGGAATTTCAATTGATGAAAGTGACAGGGTAAAGATAGGTGAACTGGACGGATATGATATTTATATACAAAATTTATCAGACCCTTATGTTAGTGATTTTTGGGCACATGAGATACCTCTAAGAACAGCACTGGAAGAGAGCAAAATCAAACTAGAGGATTTTTATAAGCCGGCGCAGTCTAGCGAAGAGATTACGGTGGATGGAGTGACAGGGACGGTATACTATTTTGAAAATTATCAGGTTGCCTTTTTAGATAAGCAATGTATCATTTCACCGATAGGAAGTATCTGAGAAAATCTGCTATATGTAATTGGGCACTGTAATCAAAACTACAAATTTGGCATCATCATATTGAATATCCAAAGTACCGTTAAGCGTATGAACGGAATTTTGGATATTTTTGATTCCCAGACCGTGGAATATGCCAGGGTTTTCCTTGGTGCTTTGGAAAGAACCGTTTTTTTCTATAATCCGTTCTTTGTGATTATTTCGGCAGGTAATATTGAGGTATGTACCGGTTTGTTCCATAGAAAAGGAAATGAAACCGTTGTCTAATTTCCCGGCAGCGGTAATAGCATTATCTAACAGGTTCCCTAAAATAGTAATCAGATGGAAATCAGAAATACAGATAGTTCCGAAACAACATTTATGATGAAAAGAAATATTTTTCTGACGGCATAGTATAGCTTTAGCGTTTAAAATAGCGGAAGTCAGATCGTGAGATGTCTGGATAATTTGCACGTCTGTCATGTTATCACTGATTTTTTCTAAATACTCCTGTAATTTTTCAAGGTTATTTTGCGCAGCATAGCCGTTTAAGATAATTAAGTGATTTTTGAAATCGTGGCGGAGAGAACGGAAAGCATCCATGGAATCTTTCATGTTTTCATAATAGCTATTTTCCAATTCATATTTGGAAATCAACACCTGCTGTCTGGAATTTTCTTCGAGTGAGCTTAAAATGTGATTATAACCGTTCAGACAGATAGCGATGATAATAAAAACAAGTGAAAAAGCTACAGGAAGAGCCTGTGAAATTTCAAAGTGACCGGAGAGTAGGGCAAGGCTTAGGTAACTTAATACAAAAACAGAGAGTGCTATTGAGATACAAAAACTGATACCGTAACGTTTTTTGTTTGGCAGAGCAATCAGTCTTTTCGTGTAGACGAAAAGACATGGTAGAACATAAGTAATTACAGAGCAGATTAAATTTTTATAACTGATATAAAGTTCATTATCAAGAAGAAAAAAATCGTTTGTAAAGACGGTATGCAAAAGATAAATGAGTGAAGTTGAAGTTGTCAGATATGCTGTGAATACCATAAAATGAACAAAACTACTTTTTAATTTCCGATTGCTGATAAGGTATATATACAAAAAGTCTAATAAAATATCCCATAGAGGGCTACAGGGAATATAAGGGGGAATGGACCAAAGCAGTGTGATGAAAAGAAAAATGATTCGCAATGGTTGTTTTTTTTCATAATTATAGTCGTTATTTCTTAATGGAGTTAAATATTCTAAAGTAAAAAAGTAGAATACCCCATTTGTAAAATCAAAATAAATTCTTAACCAATCCATAATAACTCTCCTCATTCAAATTACCGACATAGTAATTATATCCCATTTTTTTCAAAAAAGATATCCCTAAAAATTACCAAATAGCACAGAAAACATACCAAATAGCACATGTCTATTGAAAAAGTTAAAAAAAATGATAGAGTAAGTACAGAAAAAGAAAAGGAGACATATGTAAAGTGCGAAAGAAAAATAAGTTGGTATTACCAAAGTATAGTAAGAAAATCAGTAAACAAGAAATGGAAAGTATTACTGGTGGCAAAAGAGTATGGGATGAGTTAAAAGATTTTTGGAATAAGATATTAAAATCATAGGACACAAGCATTTAAAAACATAATGAAACAGACTGTGCAACTTTTTCGTTGATATAGTTTGCTTGCATTATCGAAATGAAACGATAATTGCAAGACTGCATGGCATGATAGGGAAACTTCTTATAATAAAATAGAAGTTTCCGGTTAAAATTTGACCGTTCATTGGGTTATGGTTGAAATAGCATCAGATGATTTGCTATTCTATCGTAAGCAGGAAGGAGATGGCAGAATGAAACAAAGGATTTTAAAAAGTATAAAAGTAATAAGAGGTAAATCATGAGATATACATATATTCAGCAACACGATGCGACAGACTGTGCAGCGGCATGTCTTGCCATGGTTTGTCTGCATTACAGAAAAGAAACAACAATTACAAGACTGCGTGACATGATGGGGACAGACCTGAAAGGAACAAATCTTCTTGGATTAAGCAAATGTGCAGAAAGTTTGGGATTTACTTCACAGGCAGTTCGGGTAGATAAAGAAGGATTCTTAAGTAAGTTCACCCTGCCTGCCATTGCAAATGTGATTACGAAAGAGGGGCTTGCCCATTTTGTGGTCGTATTCAAAATTACCAAGAAATATGTTGTCATCAGTGATCCGGCAAAAGATTTAATGCGGATGAAAACCGATGAATTTTATAAGGGCTTTACAGGAGCGATGTTGATTTTAGTGCCCAATGAGAAATTCGTTACAGGCCATATCAAGGGTATGAAAATGTTTGACCGGTATATAAAGCTGCTGCTTCCGCAAAAGAAATTATTCCTTTATGGAATACTGGCATCTTTTCTTATGACATTGCTTGGTATTTTGTCGTCTGTTTTTAATAATGTGATTTATGATGAGATATTGCCATATAAGCAGGAAAATGTACTGAAGATGATGATACTGGTATTTGTCGGAGTATCTTTAACTCAGATAGTGGTTGGTTTTGTCCGAGAATGGATGATGCTGCATCTGTCATTAAAAATAGACATACCGTTGATGTTGGGATATTTTGAACATATTTATAAGCTGCCGATGAAATTTTTTTCTACAAGAAAGACAGGAGATATTACCACACGTTTCTCAGATGCCTTTACAATTAAAGATATTTTCACAAATATAGCGCTTACATTGATTATGGACGTAGGGATGGCATTGGTAACCGGTATTATTTTATTTCAGATGAATACCGGACTTTTTATGATTATCCTGTTTATGACGTTGGTGAGTATTCTTTTGGTTTTTATTTTCAAGGAACCATACAAAAAGATTAACGAAGAGCAGATGCAGCAGGCATCCGTTTTAAATTCCCAGATTATAGAGGGGCTTCGGGCAGTGGAAACCATCAAAGGTAATGCCAATGAGGATATGGAGTTAGAGCACATTGAGCGGGAATATATCAAATCTTTACGCATCGGCTATAAGGAAAGTATGCTTTCAAATGTACAGGGGACGATTTCCGGTGTGATTTCCGGTGTGGGAAATCTGGTATTGACCTATTGCGGAATCATGCAGGTCATACAGGGAGATATTACCCTTGGGAGTATGATGGCATTTACCACTTTGGCAGGATATTTTACGGATCCGGTCAGTAACCTTGTGGGGCTGCAGCTTTCTATTCAGGAGGCGAACATATCCATGAAGCGCCTTTCTGAAATTCTGGACTATGAAAGAGAACAGTCTGAGGAAAAAAAGGAAGTCTATCAGGAAGTAGAACGTATCGAAGGAGACATTAACTTTAAAAATGTGACTTTTCGTTATGGAAATCGTAAACCGGCATTAAAGAATGTCAGTTTCACAATTCCGCAGGGAAAGAAAGTTGCACTGGTGGGAGAGAGCGGCAGCGGGAAATCTACGATAGCAAAACTGTTGTTGAAATATTATGAACTGGAAGAAGGAGAGATTACCATTGATGGTGTGGACATACAGGAGATGGAGAATGAGTCTTTGCGAAGATGTATTTCCTATGTGCCTCAGAATATAGAACTGTTTTCTAAGAGTATTTATGATAATATCCGTGTCAGTCGTATGAATGCTACCATAGAGGAAGTAAAAGAGGCAGCAAAGGCGGCAGATGCTCATGGGTTTATTAAACGGCTTCCTATGCAGTATTATACTTATCTGGAAGAAGCGGGAAATGGCTTAAGTGGCGGGGAAAAACAGAGAATCGCATTGGCACGGGCTTTTTTGAAGAAAAATGAATTTTATATTATGGATGAGAGTACCAGTAATCTGGATTTTGCCACGGAAAATATTATTTTTGATATGATTTATCATAAGTTTCGCAAAAAATCGATGCTGATTATTGCCCATAGGCTGGCAACAGTGAAAAACTGCGATACCATTATTGTTTTGCAACATGGCGAGATTGTGGAGCAGGGCAGCCATGAGGAGCTGATGGAAAGGCAGGGAAAATATTATGAATTGTGGGAAATGCAGCAGGGCAACTTCAGGGTAAAAGAAGAGGAACGCGTGTCGGAAATCGAGGGAAAAGAAGAACCGGAAGATTTAGATGGCGTGATGAGTTATACATAGATTGATACAGTGATGTAAAGTGTACATTTACATAAATCTCGAACTGGTTGCAAACAGGGAAAGAAAAAATAAAAAACAAGGGAGGTAACACAAGATGGAAATGTGTTATGATGGGGCATTAGTAATGCCAAGCAGCTATGCAGTAATGGACGAAGAAGAGATGATGTATATTGATGGAGGTGGAACTCTTAAGGTGAAAGCTTCTAAAGCTACAGTAAGAACGATTTGCAGAAGTGGAGTGGCAATCATAGGAGCAGCCATAGGACAAGCTTTTGGAGGTCCTATACTGGCACAAATAATATCGGGTGGCTTGGCAACATTAATTTATGATTATATTATAGATGTCTGTGGTGTTAAATATAAAGCTATTGATAAATCTTGGACAAAATCATGGCTTCCGAATGCCACCTTTAATTTGAATAACTATGTGTAAAATAGATATTTTCAGAAAGAGGAAGAAAATGTCAGTAATAAAACTTTTGTTATATGCAGTTATTTCATTTGGCTGTTCCGTCATATTCTTTAATTCGTCCATATTGGCAACCATATTTATTTTTTTGGGATTAAATTGTATTTCTGCAACGTCAAAGGAAGAATTTGTCATTTTCAGAAAAAGGGAAATGCCTAAATACGGCGTTTTGATACTGGGATGTCTGATAGGAATTTTACTGATAGCCATTGGAAAAGAAGTTGTTTTTAAAGATGGATTAATAATTTTGGGAGCAATGCTATTTGCACCAACAGTATCAGTACTGATTATACTTGAAGTATGTAATTTGACAGGATATCTGATAAATAAGTTGAAACAAAAGAATAATTAGAGTGAAAAGTAGTTTGATAGGGGCAAAATTGCCCCTATTGAAGTGTATTTTAATACACAGAAATTTGTCAGATTTCTGTTGGAAATTGAAAATAGTTTTTATAAAAGAGATACTTCTATCCAAAGCAAAGTGAGTGGGAAATATGAAATATTTTACAGTGCAGGGAAGTTGCTTAATTTCAATACTTATTCCTATCAATTATTTGATAGGAGAATATACGAAGTGGTTTGTTAGAAAAAATAAAAAAGAATTGAAAAGAAAATGGGATATAGCAATAGTTTTAATTGGGATAGTTTTAACTGCATATTATATATATCTGTCAATTGACCCGTATATTCCTTTTGTTTTTATGGGGGGAATTTTGGTTGGTATTGTTGAAAATACTTTATTGTGGAAAAATGAGACGAACACTGATGAAAATGGAGGATACTTTTGGTATATTAATGTACTTTGGGGCGTGGGCTTATTTTTTTACCGCATGTGAGGATGTTTTACAACTATATATTAAGTGATTGCGAAAAAGAAGTTGTCTATTTGTGTTATGGAATATATTTTTTGCTAGGACTTGAAAAAATTTTTTTGAAATAAAGGAGATAACATAGGATGAGAACGTGTTATAAAGTGGCATTAGGCATATGCTTTGGAGGACTGTTTAAAACCTGTAAATGGGAAAAGCTAATATGAAAAGGAAGATGAACATGCAAAAAGTAAAGAAAATAGTAAGCTTCATATTTGTTATTGCCATAGTTCTATATGGTATATTTGGTTTTTTGTTTGCGTTTGCAAATGATTTTTGGTGCAGGCATATGCAGTTTTTTGAAATTGGAATAAAATGCTCTTTTCTGATTTCATGGGTCGGTGCAGGTGTTTTGGTGACAATTAAAATAATAAAAAAGCATATTGACCTTTAGGAGGTAAGAAAATGAAATGGAAAGTGGTATATGGAATATGTTTAGTCGGGGAAACTGGAATAGTTATTTTCCTGGCTTTGGCAGGAGTATTTGGAAGCATCATACCAAGTTGGGTAATGAAACTGTATGGTTTATTTTTGATTATCCAGTGGATTTTACTTTTTAGAGAACTAAAAAAGAGAAAAGTAAAAAATAGTAAAATTTAATTTGGATAATGAAGGTTGATAGAAAACTAATATAAATTTCATTTTTAAATTCAAGTTTTAAGTTGAGGAGGAACCATGAGAAGCTTAAGCATAATATTCTTTTCGATAGGTGTTATATTAATGGCTATTAGAATGAAAATTATGAAAAATAAAGAGCATAGTAAATCGAATTTCATATTGGGATGCTGCGCATCAGTATTTGAAATTATCGGTCTGATTTTTTTGTATACATCTTTGTAAATAAACGAAATCGTTATAGAAAAAATAAAGGAGCCAGTTGTGAATAAAATAGAATTTAACCAGAAAAAAACTTTAAAACTAATGAATGTGCTATGTTATAGAATACAATTGCAGTCTGAAGAAACATCCATAGATGTCCAATTAGAACAGATGCAAACCTACATTAGAACCAAAGGGGCTGTTCAGATAGGTCCGCTTATACAGTACATATCTCCGCAAATCAATGAGCAGGGAGAAGTAGATGTACAGATAACATTTCTTCTTCAGTGCAATCATGAAATACATAACGTAGAGCAGCCATATACCATGCAGAATGTATTACGTATTCCCAATTGCCTCTATTGCAGATATACGGGTCCGGAAACAACGTTGAAATTTGCCTATGATAAAATCAATCTGTATGCCTTTGAGAATGACATCAAATTGAAAGGCGATAGCTATACCGTTTTTATAGATAATAAGGAAGAAAATGATGATATCATCGCAGATGTATTTATGGAGAGAGCCAATGACGAAACAGATTAAAACGTTAGACCAGTTAAGGGATTCCCGATTGATGTTCGATAAAAAAGTTCCGGCATTCGGATACATGCTGCTTCTTATTGTAACTATATTTTTAACAGGAGCCGTTATCTGGAGCATCCGCACACCGAAAGCTTATATGATTATTGCACAGGGAACAGTGACAAACTCAGGTTCCAATTATGTAATGTCCGGTTATACCGGAGAAATCGGAGAGTGCAATATGCAGGAAGGGCAATTAGTGGAAAAAGGAGACATTCTTTTTACCATAAAAAGTACGGACTATGATATGCAGCAGGAACAGTTAGAGGAAAACCGTGCAGCTTATGAAAAACAGATTTCTCAGTACGAACTTCTTGTGAAATCCATTAAAGATGACAGGAACTATTTTGACGCATCAAATTCCGAGGATAATTTATATTACAGCACTTATGAAGCATACAAATCGCAGATTGCACAGAACCGTCTGGATACCAATGCTTACAAGTCCTATGGATATACAGATGAGCAGATTGCATCTGAATTAGAAAAAAATCAGGGGAAAATTTCGGAAGTATATTATTCTGCGATTCAATCGGCAGAAAATGCGATTCAACAGGCAAATATTCAAATTTCAGCGATTGATGCCCAGCTGTCAGCCATTGACAGCGGACAGGCAGAATATTCCGTGAAAGCGACTGCATCCGGTAAACTGCATCTGCTTGCAGATTATAAGTCGGGAATGGTGGTACAGGCAGCGGGAACCGTGGCAACCATTACGCCGGAAAATGCAGAAACCATCATGGAAGCCTATGTTTCTACAGGGGATATGGCAAGAATGCACGAGGGAGATACGGTTCAGATTGCAGTGGATGGTCTGACAGAGTCGGTGTATGGAAATATAAAAGGGCGAGTGGAACAGATTGACAGCAATCTGACAACGCAGGAAAGTGAAAACGGGACAGCAAGTGTATTTAAAATTAGGATTTTGCCGGAGGTGGACTATGTAATAAGTAAATCCGGCGAAAAAGTAGACTTGACGAATGGTATGACGGTACAGGCGCGAATTGAGTATGACAAGATAACTTATTTTAACTATGTATTAGAAAAATTGGGATTTAAAGAAAAATAACTTTTAGGGATGAAAAATATGAGGAAAAATAAAGCAGGAAAAATATTGATCTTTTTAATAATTGCAGGGATTATGACGGTACAGGGAACTGACATTACAAAAAGCGCATCTGCAGGTGAGATACTGTTACAGTCTGTGGAGAATGCAGAAACACAAATTGAGGAAATCGTAACTATAGAAACAACAGAGAGTAAGGAACAGGAGAGCACAGAGAATAAGGGGCAGGAAAACACAGAAAGTAATTCGCAGGAAAATACCGGCGCAGAAAATAAAGAACAGAAGTCGGGTACAGAAGAGGCAGAAACAGAAGAGACGGAGATAATAGCACCCACAGAACTGGATTTAGGCGATTATCAGACCGAGATGGCGGTAGGGGACAAGCAGCTTCTTACAGTGACGGTTCTTCCTTTGGATGCCACGGAGCAGACGGTTACCTACAGTTCGGATAATGCTAAGGTGGCAGAAATTAACGGAATGGGAAGAATAACGGCAAAAGCAGTGGGAACAGCTAAAATTACGGCTGCCTGTGGTTCTGTCAAAGGAAGTTTTAAATTAAATGTGGTTGAGACTTTAGAGGAAGAAACAGAGAAAATCGCAGTGACAGATGTTGAAATTTCAGATTATGAAAAAGAACTGGAAGTGGACAAGACAATGAATTTGGCAGTAACGGTAGTTCCGGCAACTGCTACAGAAAATACGGTGTTTTATCAGTCATCAAATCCTCAGATTGCCACCGTCAATTCCTCCGGTGAGGTCAAAGGAATCACTGCGGGAGATGTAATTATTTATTGCACTGCGGGCGGAATCACACGGGAAGCTTATCTTACAGTGAAAGTAGCAACTACGAAGCTGACCGTGAACGAAGATTATCTGGTATTGAAACCGGGACAGAGCTTTGCTTTAAAGACGGAGATAATGCCTGCGGGGGCTTCGCAGACAGTCACCTATCAGTCTTCTGACAATGGGGTTGCAGCGGTTTCGTCAAATGGCATTGTAACGGCAAAGGGGTGTGGAAGTACCAGTATTCTTGTGTCAAATGGTGATGTCAGCATTTCTGTCTCAGTCATTGTAAATGAGACGGGAGAGGGGACGGAAATGGCTGACGAAACACAGAAAAATGAAATAAATGAAGAAAAGAGATATCCCGAAAAAATAAACACATCAGAGGTTTATGTTGTGACCAATGAAATGCTAAAGTATTATTATCAGAATCGAACATTATTATACATATATGGCGACGGTTATACCATTCTGGTAAATGGAAATAACATATGTAATTATGAAAATAAACTATACACGCAAATTTTTTTTGAAGAAACTCCTGAGGGTATAGAATTTGAAGTGAATCATGGGGAAGAATTGTGCGGAGAGATTCAATTAATATTAGAAAAGTATGAGGGAAATTATTTGTATTTGTATCATCCGTCTAAGGATAAATACCAGCTGTTAGAACAGGATGATTTGTCTAATCTGCGTCTTACCCAGGGCGGAAAATACCTGTTGGCAAAGGAGAAGATTTCTGGTGTGAAAATAAAGAAGGCTGCTTTTGCAGGAGGAGGCATCGCATTATTGAGCTTGCTTCTGATTTATATTTGTTTAAAAAAGAAGTATTGGTTTTGGTAAAATTTTCGGTTAATGGAAATTAATTTGATGTAAAAATGCTTTGGTGCATATAAAAAAAGAAATAAAAGAAGAACGTAATGAGTAAAAATAAAAAAATGCTGCTGATATATGCTTTTATGCTGACAATAGGGCAGATTCTCATTGTTGCAATAATATCAGGCGTAGAAGCGTTGGGAAATAAAATAGGCATACCGCTTATCACGGAGGCAAGTGGTCTGGTGCTTACAAATATGGCAGTATATCTGCTATTATTGATAGTAGTATGTTTATTGTTTGGAAATGAACTGCGAAAGGAATGGCAACAGGAAAAAAAGCAAATTGCAGCACAGATAGTAAAGTATGGTGTGGTTTTCCTGGCAATTGGAATTGTAGTTGCAAGAACAGCAGAATGGTTGGGAATTTCCACAACAAGCAATCAGGAAATACTAATACAGATGATAGATGCTGTTGATTTGTTTTCAAGTATCATTATAATAGGAATTGCAGGACCGATTATAGAAGAAATCATATTTCGATATATTATCATGGGAAAAATCTATCCCTATGGAAAGAAAAGAGCGGTGATTATTTCTTCGGCATTGTTTGGAATACTTCATTTGGACGGATTTGGTATTGCAGAATTATTTATATATACTTTGTTGGGTATATATTTAGGCATAATATATGATAGAACAAAGAAAATTACTGTTTCGATAGGAGTGCATTGTTTTTACAATTTGGTGAATATTTTATTGGTTTATATTTTGGCTATATGAGAATAAAATCTTCAGTATCTACAGAAATTTGGAAGCAGATATTCGTCAGTATTGACATGAATTAAAGCCTTAAATTAGGGTTTTAGTGCATATAAAATAAAATTTTAAAGAGGGCAAGCCATGAGTAAAAATAAAAAGCTGCTGCTTATCTATGTTTTTACACTCACCATATTTCCGTTTTCGCTATATTATAATGGGAAAAATATATACATACGGGAAGGTAAGAGCAATTCTTGTTTCTTCGGTTTTATTCGGCATTCTTCATATGTCCCGGATTAGTATGGCAGAATTTTTGATATATTTTATTTCGGGTATATATTTGGGCGTCGTATATGACAAGACAAAACGTATTTCGGTTTGTATCGGAGCGCATTGTTTTCATAATCTGATTAGTATCTTATTGTCTGTTCTTCTATTGAATTAGTGGGACAGTGTTAAAGGAAAGATGAACATGAAAAAAGCAGAGAAAAAAGCATAGATATTGTGAGATGGTTAAGAAAGATAAGGAATGTATTTACAGGGCAGGATTTTTTATCTGTCTGGTACTATAATGTGAGAAAATCTGGTTTGGTAAAAAAGTAGGAGAGAATAACCATGAAGAAAAAAATACCAGTTATCATTGTCTTAATACTATTAATTACATTTACAGCGCTATATTGTTCTACCCATGAATATCACACAGATGTTGAGAGGTATGGAAAATGGTCAGAACAGGACAGGCAGGGGAAATTAAGTGTGTTTCCTGACACAGTAGAAAATATGCAGGTAGAAGAATACTTATACCAATTTTCTACTGGATTGTTGGACAGCAACTATCAAATATTTCTAAAAAGTAAATTGTCAAAAGCGGAATATCAAAAGGAAGTAAAAAGATTAGAAAGCATATCAGATTCGCTTGACGGTAAAACCCAGAAAATACATCTTGATAATAAAAGTTTTTGTTTTCCTGCTTATGTGACTATTTGTAATTTTGATTTTACATATGAATATGCGTTAGTGGATGAAGAAAATACTACTATTTATTATGTATATCTCCAATTTATAGATAAAGAAAATATTAAGTTTGACAAAGAACTGTTGCCGGAAAATTATTTATGTGAGGATAAAGATAAAATCTTCAGTATCTACGCATATCCATTGGAGAATGGGGCAGGCTGGGAAATGAGCAAATGAAGTATGACAGAAAAGAACATAACAATAGCAAAAGAGCCCCTTATGCTGTGCGTGGTACAGCATAAGGGGCTTTCTATGAATCTTAGTTATCATTCTCCTCATCCGCAGACATAGAGTAAACCTGACGTTTTCTCGCCATTTCATCATTCTCAAGATATTCGTCATAAGTAGAAACCTTATCAATGAAAGTCCCATCCGGTAAAAACTCAATAATCCGGTTTGCCGTGGTCTGTACCACCTGATGGTCACGGGAGGCGAAGAGCACTACCCCCGGGAACTTAATCAGCCCGTTGTTTAAGGCAGTGATGGATTCCATATCCAGATGGTCGGTGGGCTCATCTAAAATCAGTACGTTGCTTGCCATAATCATCATACGGGACAACAGCACACGTACCTTCTCGCCACCGGAGAGCACCCGCATTTTCTTTGTGCCGTCCTCTCCGGCAAAAAGCATACGCCCTAAGAACCCGCGGACATAGGTGGCATCCTTGATTTCGGAATACTGGGTCAGCCAGTCCACGATTAATAAATCCGTATCGAAAATCTCTGTGTTATCCTTCGGGAAGTAGGACTGGCTGGTGGTCACGCCCCATTTATAGGAACCGGAATCCGGCTCCATCTCCCCGGCAAGGATTTTAAATAAAGTGGTCTTTGCCAGCTCATTTCCGCCCACAAAAGCGATTTTATCATCATGTCCCACAATAAAGGAAACATTGTCTAACACTTTCACACCGTCGATGGTTTTGGTAATTCCTTCTACCGTCAGTACCTCATTTCCGATTTCACGGCTCGGACGGAAGTCGATATAAGGGTATTTCCGGCTGGAAGGACGGATCTCGTCCAACTGGATTTTTTCCAACGCACGCTTTCTCGAAGTTGCCTGCTTGGATTTGGAAGCGTTTGCGGAGAAACGGGAGATAAATTCCTGTAATTCCTTGATTTTCTCTTCTTTTTTCTTGTTGGCTTCCTTCATCTGTTTTACCAGAAGCTGGCTGGACTCATACCAGAAATCATAGTTTCCGGCGTAGAGCTGAATTTTGCCGTAATCAATATCTGCAATATTGGTGCAGACTTTATTTAAGAAATAGCGGTCATGGGAAACTACGATGACGGTGTTGTCGAAGTTGATTAAAAATTCCTCTAACCAGTTGATGGCGTCTAAATCCAGGTGGTTGGTAGGCTCGTCAAGCAGCAGGATATCGGGATTTCCGAAAAGAGCCTGTGCCAATAAAACCTTGACTTTTAAAGCGCCCGGCATATCCGCCATCAGGTTGTAATGCTCCTCGGTGGGAATACCGAGGCCGTTAAGAAGGGTGGCTGCGTCAGATTCTGCATTCCAGCCGTCCATGTCCGCAAATTCCGCCTCAAGCTCACTGGCGCGGATTCCGTCCTCGTCAGAGAAATCCTCCTTCATGTAGATAGCATCCTTCTCTTTCATGATATCGTAGAGACGCTTATTTCCCATAATCACAGTATCAAGGACCGTAAACTCATCATATTTAAAGTGGTCCTGCTGCAAAAAGGAAAGACGCTGTCCCGGGGTGATGATGATGTCACCGTTGGTGGGCTCTAGCTGCCCGGATAAAATCTTTAAAAAGGTAGATTTTCCGGCGCCGTTGGCACCGATTAAACCGTAGCAGTTTCCTTCTGTGAATTTAATATTTACATCTTCAAATAAAGCTTTTTTCCCGATACGCAGGGTAACATTATTTGCACTAATCATATTTACCTCCATGTGTACTAAAGATTTTCCGTCCAAAAATCATATCAATTCGTATCATACTAAAAAAAATATGGAAATGCAACTGAAACTTCCTATATATTATGGAGGAATTGGGAAAAATAGAATGGAATTGCGAATGTGTTGCAAATTTACTTGGAATTTAAAGGAAATTTGTTATAATAAAATGAGAAGTAGTTGTTCGGATAGGGAAGGGGAACTTTACATGAATACGGAAAGCTTTGATTTGAGCACAACAGAACTGTCTTTTGGGGTCTGTTGTTACCGGATAGAGAAAAATGGGGAGGGAGAGCAGAAAAAATACACCTTTGTGGATGCCAATCAAGCTTTTTTTGCCTGCATGGGATATGAACGGGAGTTTTTTGAAAGGCAGGAGCAGGTATTAGAGCAGATTCTGGCTATGAATGAGCGGAAAGAAGCAAAAAACTGGATTCATATGGCGGAAGAGAAGCCGGGAGCTTTTTTCGGGGGCATTGTGGAGATTCTGCAAAAAAACGGAAACAGAAAGCATTTAAAGTGGAAGGTGTGCTGTCAGGAGGGAGCAAGGGGGATGTCCTACCTGATTTTTTCCTGTACCAGCGTGAATCTGTTGATTAAAACCCAGAAGGAATTATTAGATAAGCTGAATAAAGAAAAAAGTGAGCGTCGGAAAGCCAGCGATTTGATTTATGAACTGCCCTTTGGTGTGGCTGTGGTGCGGGGCAACCAGAATTTCCAGTTTGAGGTGGCAAACGACGCATTTTTAAAGCTAACAGGCTGTCCGAGTTCTGCCGTATCCTGTGGACAGGCATTTATGACGGACTATGTGCACGAGGAAGATCTGGGGCGTTTAGAGGAAGCTGTGGAGCGCTGTCAGATGCAGAAAAGTCCGGAAGAGTTTGAACTGCGGTTAAAGACCGCAGAGGGACAGACAAGGTGGGAACTGCTGCAGTGCCAGCTGTATTATTATAAAGATGCCATCCCCTATTACATGATTGCCACCTGGGATATCAACGACAGGAAAGAATTAGAGGACGAGCTTAAATTATTAGATGAACAGTACCGCATGCTAGAGGAAGTGACAGACGAATTTCCCTTTGAATACGATGTGCTGCAGGATCGTTTTCGAATTCCCCATAAATATTATAAGATGGGAAAAATACACGACCCGGGGCAGAAATATATGACTCTGGAAGAGACCTGCGCCGATATTTACGGAGAAGACTGCGCCGCGTATAAGGCGGCACTCGAAAAGGCAAAAAAACAGGAAATGTCCGGAACCATTGATTACCGCCTTAATGTTTCTCCGGCGGAGGAAGAGCCGCACTATAACTGGTATCGGACGGTGTACCGCAGCATTCCGGGGACAAATGGCGGCATCATCCGCATTATCGGCAGAAGCTATGATATCAGCTCCGACAGAAAAATACAGGAGAAGCTCTCGGAGGAAATGCGCCTAGACCCGCTGACCCGTCTGTTAAACAAGGTGGCAACTGGGGAAGAAGTGAAAAAATATATTTCGGAAAAGCCCGAGGGTACCCAGGTGCTGTTCCTCATTGACATTGACAATTTTAAGAGGGTAAACGATACCTTCGGTCACACGGTGGGGGATACGGTGATTTCTGATATTGCCCAGCTGATACAGGAGCATTTCCAGGATACGGATATTGTAGGCAGAGTCGGTGGAGACGAATTTCTGGTATTTATGAAAAACACCACCTTAGAGGGGGCTGTGAGGAAGGCAAGGGAGCTTTGCAGCGGCAGCGGAAAGCAGTTAATCGGTGATGATGCCGTGGTCAATGTAACCTTAAGTGTTGGAGTGGCCGTTTACGGCGTGGACGGCGAGGATTACAGCAGCCTGTTCCAGATGGCAGACCGTGCCATGTACCATATTAAGCGGAACGGAAAAAACAGTTATTCCCTTGCCCAGGACGGGGACCATGTTTACGACAATGTCAGAGGGGAAAAACAGGTGGATGCTGTCTTTGAGAAGAGACAGGAGATTGATAAGGACTTTATGAATGTGGCGTTCAGCCTGCTTTCCCATGCGAAAGATATGAACGGCTCCTTAAATGTGCTGTTAGAGCAGATTGGAAAGAAGTATCATCTTGACATGCTGTCTGTAGTAGAGTATGAAGATGATGTGCAGCAGATGAAGCTGACCAATTATTGGAGTAATTTCGGACAGGTTTACGAGAATACGGTAATGCAAAGGAGTATTCGGGCATTCGAAGAGGCTGTTCCAGGAGAGTTTGTTCTGGTAAAAGAAAAAGGGAGGAACGAGCCGGCGGTTCTTTACGAAAACTGGAATACCGGGGACAGGAGAATCTGCTATCTGGGGGGAGTTAAATTTGAGTATGGGAGTAGCCATACCGGCTGCCTGTTTTTGGGAAGCCGTCAGAAAGAGCGGATTTTTGATGAGACAGAACGGATGACCTACAGTGAATTGAGCCGCGTTGTGGCAGTGTTTGTAACGCTCCGCAACAAATTAAGCGATGACCAGAAAGAAATCCGTCATTTACAGAGCCGCGACAGGCTGACAGGGCTTTATAATTTAGAAACTTTCCGCAACAGGACGGAGGAGTTGTTGGCATGGGAGGCGAGAGAAGAGGAGACACACTGCCAGTATGCTATGGTGCATGTGGATATCAATAATTTCTCCTACGTGAACGAGAATTTCGGGCTTACGGTGGGGGACAGGATTTTGACGGAATTTGGACAGATGGTGGGCAGATTAGAGCAGGTGCCTTTTGCCTGCCGGATGTATTCCGACTACTTCGTGTTGCTGGTGAAGGGAGCCGATAAAGAGGAAATCTTAAAAAATGTTTCTTCTGCAAAGGAATATTTTGAAATCCAGCAGAAACGGAAATATCCGGCGGCAAGTATGCGGCTTTCCGTGGGAATTTACTATATCGACAATCCGAAAGAGGGATTTGATTCTATTTTGGAGAGTTCAAATTTAGCCAGAAAGCAGGCGAAGGAGTCCGGCAGTATCAAATATTGTGTTTATCATGAAAGTTTCCGGGCAAAGCGTGATGATGAAATTCATGTGACAGGAAGATTTTATGCTGCATTGCAGAAGGGCGAGTTTGAAATGTTCTTACAGCCCAAGTTCCTGTTAAATGAACGAAAGGTATATGGGGCCGAGGCGCTGGCAAGATGGCGGACACCGGAGGGAAATCTGGTTCCTCCGGTAAAATTCATTCCGCCCCTGGAAAATATCGGGTATATCGTGGATTTGGATTTTTATATCTTAGAACAACTGCTGCGGGTGATGCGGAGGTGGAAAAAGGCGGGAAAGCAGCTGATTACGGTTTCCACCAATTTTTCCAGAAAGAATTTCGAGAACGGTGGGGAAGACTTCATCGAACGGCTGGAAGGCACCATGAAGCGATATGGGATTGAACCGAAATATATTGAGATTGAAATTACAGAAGGGGTTATTGTGGAAAATCTTCAGGAACTCAAGCAGTGCCTGATGAAGCTAGAGGAACTGGGGTACAGGATTGCTATTGACGATTTCGGTACGGGATATTCTTCTCTCAGCGTTTTGCTGGAAATTCCGGCAAATGTCATTAAAATCGACAAGAGTTTTACCGACAAGATAAATTTAAGCGAGCAGCGGAAATTTGTCTCCTATATGGGGCAGTTTATTTACTCGGCAAAGGAAGAAGTCATTTTTGAGGGAATCGAGACGGAGGAGCAGTTGGAGTTCCTAAGCAGCTGTGGGTTTAAATATGGCCAGGGCTATTTGATGGATAAACCGATTTCTGTCGAAGAATTTGAAAAGAAATATATATAATTTTTTAAATTGCGCGGTGCATTTTTTTGAATTGCACTTGTTTTCGTACAGTTTGAAACCTTTACAACTGCCCTTTTAAATGATAAAATAATTCATAAGTCGATAATTGCATTTTTTAGGCAGAGATTGCCGGGCACATGAGTTTTCAAAATGCAAGAGACAGTCTATTAATTCATTAGAATAAGGAGGAATTAGTAATGTCCAGAGCAAAACAGTCAATGGACGGTAATACAGCGGCAGCTCATGTAGCGTATGCCTTTACTGATGTTGCAGCTATTTACCCAATTACACCATCCAGCCCGATGGCAGATACCGTAGACCAGTGGTCTGCAGCAGGACAGGAGAATATTTTCGGAAATCAGGTGAAAGTCGTAGAGATGGAGTCTGAGGCAGGTGCAGCAGGTGCCGTACACGGTTCCCTTGCAGCAGGTGCATTAACCACTACCTTCACCGCATCTCAGGGTCTTTTATTAATGATCCCTAACATGTACAAAATCGCTGGTGAGCAGCTTCCATGTGTATTTGATGTATCTGCACGTACCGTTGCTACCCAGTCTTTAAATATTTTCGGTGACCACAGTGACGTATATGCCTGCCGTCAGACCGGTTTCGCTATGTTATGTGAGACCAACCCACAGGAGGTTATGGACTTAAGCCCTGTTGCACATTTAGCAACCATCGAGGGAAAAGTTCCGTTCATCAACTTTTTTGACGGTTTCCGTACTTCCCACGAGATTCAGAAAATCGAGAAATGGGATTACGCAGACTTAAAAGAGATGTGCAACATGGACGCTGTAGCAGCATTCCGTGCACATGCGTTAAATCCGGAGCATCCGGCTATGCGTGGTTCTCATGAGAACGGTGACGTTTTCTTCCAGCATCGTGAGGCTTGTAACACAGCTTACAACGAGCTGCCTGCTATCGTTGAGAAATACATGGCAAAGGTTAATGAGAAATTAGGTACAAACTATGACTTATTCAACTACTACGGAGCACCGGACGCAGAGCGTGTTATCGTAGCTATGGGTTCCATCAACGACGTAGCAGAAGAAGTTATTGATTACTTAGTAGCTAAGGGAGAGAAAGTCGGCTTAGTAAAAGTCCGCTTATACCGTCCTTGGGTATCTGAGTCTTTCTTAAAAGTTCTTCCTAAGACTGCAAAGAAGGTTGCTGTTCTTGACAGAACAAAAGAGCCGGGCGCACTTGGCGATCCGTTATACCTTGATGTTGCTACCACACTCCGTGAGGCAGGACTTGACACCGTCGTATTAACAGCAGGACGTTACGGCTTAGGTTCTAAAGATACTCCGCCTTCAAGTGTATTCGCTGTATACAAAGAGTTAGAGAAAGACGATCCTAAGGCTCGTTTCACCATGGGTATCGTGGATGATGTAACCAATTTAAGCTTACCGGAAGTAAAACCAGCTCCTATTACATCTGCAGCAGGTACGGTAGAGTGTAAATTCTGGGGTCTCGGTGGAGACGGTACTGTAGGTGCAAACAAGAACTCTACAAAGATTATCGGTGACCACACAGACAAATATATCCAGGCATACTTCCAGTATGACTCTAAGAAAACCGGTGGTGTAACCATTTCCCATTTGAGATTTGGTGACAAGCCAATCAAGAGCCCGTATTACATCAATCAGGCAGATTTCGTAGCTTGCCACAATCCGTCTTATGTAACAAAAGGCTTCAAGATGGTACAGGATGTAAAACCAGGCGGAGTATTCATGATTAACTGCCAGTGGTCTGACGAAGAGTTAGAGCATCACTTAAATGCAGAAGCAAAGAAATATATCGCTGATAACAACATTCAGTTATATACCATCAATGCGATTGACAAAGCAATCGAAATCGGTATGGGTAAACGTACCAATACGATTTTACAGTCTGCATTCTTCAAATTAGCAAACGTTATGCCAATCGAAGAAGCAGTAGACTTTATGAAACAGGCTGCTAAGAAGTCCTATGGCAAGAAGGGTGACGCCGTTGTAGAGATGAACTACAAAGCAATCGATGCCGGTGTAGACGCTGTACATAAGGTAGAGATCCCGGCTTCCTGGTCTAACCCGGCAGCAGATCCGGCTCCGGCTGAGTTACAGGGACGTCCTGAGACAGTGAAGATGGTAAAAGAGTTAATGAACCCAATTTCCTTAATGGATGGTGATTCTTTACCGGTATCTGCATTCATGGGCAACCCGGACGGACAGTTCGAGCACGGCGCAGCAGCATACGAGAAACGTGGTACGGCAGTTACCGTTCCTACCTGGGATGCTGAGAAATGTATTCAGTGTAACCAGTGTGCATTTGTATGTTCCCATGCAACCATCCGTCCGTTCATGTTAAGTGAGGACGAGGTGAAAGCAGCTCCTTCTAACATCAAACTTGCTGATACCAAACCAAAGGCAGGCGAGTACAAATATACCATGAGCGTATCTCCGTTAGACTGTATGGGATGTGGTGAGTGTATCACCGTATGTCCTGTTGGTGCTATCGAGATGGTTCCTCAGGAGTCTCAGGCAGCGGAGCAGCCGGTATTTGACTACTTAGTAGCAAATGTTGGCAAGAAACCTGGTATGCCGGCAGACAACACCGTAAAAGGTTCTCAGTTTAACCAGCCGTTACTTGAGTTCTCAGGTTCCTGTGCAGGATGTGCCGAAACATCTTACGCTCGTTTAATTACACAGTTATTTGGTGAGCATATGTACATTTCCAACGCTACCGGATGTTCTTCTATCTGGGGTGGTCCGGCTGCTACATCACCATATACTGTAAACAAAGACTCCGGAAAAGGACCGGCTTGGGCTAACTCCTTATTTGAGGACAACGCAGAGCACGGTTTAGGTATGGAGATTGGTCAGAGAGTACTTCGCGAGCAGGCTATCGCTTCTGCTGAGAAATGTGCTACATCTGATAAAGCAAGTGCAGAGTTAAAAGCAGCTTATGAGAAATTTGCTGAGACAAAGAATGATACCAAAGCAAATACACCTGCTACAGAAGCTCTTGTTGCAGAGTTAGAGAAAGCTGCAGCAGCCGGATGTCCGGACGCAAAAGCTGCTCTTGAGAAGAAGGATTATCTTGCTAAGAAATCCGTATGGATCTTCGGTGGTGACGGTTGGGCATACGATATCGGATTCGGCGGATTAGACCATGTACTTGCCTCCGGCGAGAACGTAAATGTTATGGTATTCGATACCGAGATGTACTCTAATACAGGTGGTCAGGCTTCTAAGGCTTCCAACATCGGTGAAGTTTGTCAGTTTGCTGCTGCCGGTAAAGATATCGGTAAGAAGAGCCTTGCAGAAATCGCTATGAGCTATGGCTATGTATATGTAGCACAGATTGCTCTTGGTGCAAACATGGCTCAGGCTGTTAAAGTTTTAGCTGAGGCTGAGGCTTACAACGGACCTTCCTTAATCATCGGTTACGCTCCATGTGAGTTACACGGTGTGAAAGGTGGTATGAACCACTGCCAGGATGAGATGAAGAAAGCAGTAGCTGCCGGTTACTGGAACTTATTCTCATTCAACCCAGAGTTAAAAGCGGAAGGCAAGAACCCATTCACATTGACCTCTAAACCGGGCGATGGAACCTATCAGGAGTTCTTAAACAACGAGACACGTTATAGCCGTCTGACAAGAGCATTCCCGGAGAGAGCACAGAAACTCTTTGCTGCATCTGAGGAAGCTGCAAAGGCTCGTTACGAGCACTTACAGAGATTAGTTGAGCTTTACAAATAATCTTTGATAAGCAGAATTTAAGAAAATATACGCCCAACGGGCTATAAGAAAAGGCACAGCCTCATATAAATAGGGGCTGTGCCTTTTCCTTGATTTAGTAGAAAAATCTTGTTTTTAATGCTATTTCAATATTTTCTGTATAAAATAAACCGCAGAAAAGGAGAAATGAGCAGACTCATGGTTTGGAGGATTCATGCGGATATTAGTAGTAGAAGATGAAAAGGATATGAACCGGATTATCGTCCGAAGGTTAGAGGTGGAAGGTTATTGCGTGGATACCTGTTATGACGGGGATAGTGCCTATGATTATTTGTGCATGGCGGAGTACGATGGAGTGCTGTTAGATGTGATGCTGCCTAAGACGGACGGTTTTACAGTTTTAAAAAAGGTACGCAGCAGGGGGATTACGACGCCTATCCTGCTCTTGACCGCAAAAAGTGATGTTACTGATATTGTGCAGGGGCTTGATTTAGGGGCGGATGACTATGTGGTAAAGCCTTTTGATTTTCAGGAACTATTGGCGAGAATCAGGCTGATTACCCGGAAAAAGGCAGAGGTTCATGAAAATATTTACAGCTGCGGGGATTTGACGGTGGACTGCAATAAACGGACAGTGAAACGAGGGGAAAAGGACATAGAGCTTTCTCCGAAAGAATATTCGGTGCTGTTGTATTTAATCAGAAATCAGAATATTGTGGTCACCAGAGAACAGATTGAGGCAAATATCTGGGATTTTGAACGATATGGGAGTTCCAATCTGGTAGATGTTTATATCCGGTACCTGAGGAAAAAGATTGACGATGGTTTTGAAAAAAAGATGATTCAGACCATCAGAGGGGTGGGATATTTATTAAAAGAAACAGAGTAAAATCAGTCTCGATTATGCGGTACCTTATTGTGCTGCCGTCACTGGCAATATCCGTTATGGCGGTGGTTATGCTGGTTCTGGTGCATATTTTATCCAATGCGGCAGTGGAGTATGATGTGAAAAAGACACTGGCGGGCGGAGTGAGGGTGAATCAGAAGCTTTTGGCAGTGGTAGAAGGGAAATTAGAGGTACCGGAAGACTTTGAATATAAAAGTGATAATATTTATTTTTTGATACTAGGGCAAAACGGTACTATTATTTCAGGGGAATATCCGGAAGAGTTTACTGTGGAAGTACCTGTGGAATTAACAAAAACCCAGACCATTAAGTGGGAGAGAGAACAGTATCTCATTAAGGATGTCAGGATAAAAAATGCGGGAAAAGAACTCTACGTCCTGCGGGGCGTTGTAAAAAAAGAAGACATTTACAGCAGTTATAAGAGCATAGAAAACATCTCTTATCTGAGCATTTTGGTAGTATTCTTTGTGATTACGGCAAGCGGGGTGGTTTTGTTCCGGCAGATTTCCAGAATAATCAAGAATATGTGCCAGTCCATAGAGAATATCGGGCAGAATGCGGATATATCCCAGCGTCTTGAGGAAGATGACCGCATATACGAAATACGGGTATTAGCTCAGGCAAACAATAGAATGTTAGACAGGTTAGAGCAGACGTTTTGGCAGCAGGAACAGTTTACCTCCGATGTCGCCCATGAGCTGCGGACGCCGATCGCGGTGATAATGGCGCAGTATCAGTGTGTCAGGGGAGAAAACGCCACTAGGGAGGATTTGACAGAGGCACTTGAAGTGATTCACCGCCAGTCAGCCAAAATAGAGAAAATCATCGTCCAGCTCTTGAATTTTTCAAGGTTAGAGCAGGGAAGAATGCAGTTAGGGAAAGAAGAGATAGATCTTGTGGAGATTGTTCAGTCTGTTTGCGAGGAACAGCAGGAGAAAGCAGAGGAAGAAATCAAGATTGACATGTGTTTGTCCCCGGCTTATGGAACAGGTGATATTGAGTTAATCACTATTGTAATCCAAAATCTGATTACCAATGCCATTAAGTTTAGCCCCCAAAAGAGGAAAATTGAAGTGAGGACAGGCACACGGAGGGATGGTATTTTTGTATCAGTAAAGGACTATGGCATTGGGATTGAGGAGGAAGAGCTTTCCCGGATTTTCCATCGTTTTTATAAATGTGACAAATCAAGGAATATCGAGGGCTTCGGACTGGGACTGCCGCTGGCAATGAAAATTGCAGAAAAGCATGGCGGAACGATAGAGGTTAGCAGCAAATTGGGGGAGGGCAGCACTTTTACCCTGATTTTGCCGGAAAAAGAAAATTAAAAAAGAGAACAATTTGGTTTTATACCGGAGAGGGGAGTACGGAAATTTGTCCGTACTCCCCTCTCGTTTCAGGGCAGGGATTTCCGCCCCGGAATGAGTGGCTGGTTTCCAAGGAGTTCCCCGGCTTCTGTATTTTCGGAAACGTCTGTTTCAATTGTCTCTGTGTCAATGTTTTCTGTTTCGGTAGTTTCCGTGTCCTCGTTTTCAGTACTTTCGGAAACATCTGTATCAAACGTTTCTGTGTCAGTGGTTTCTGTTTCAGCCGCTTCCGTGTCTCCGTTTTCAGTACTTTCGGAATCGTCCGTTTCAATCGTCTCTGTGTCAATGTCATCGGTTTCGGTAGTTTCTGTGTCTCCGTTTTCAGTACTTTCGGAATCGTCCGTTTCAATCGTCTCTGTGTCAATGTCGTCCGTTTCGGTAGTTTCCGTGTTCGCGTTTTCAGTACTTTCAGAATCGTCCGTTTCAATCGTCTCTGTGTCAATGTCGTCCGTTTCGGTAGTTTCCGTGTCACCAGTATCAGTTTCTATGATTTCCGTTTCGTCTGTTTCGTTGCTCTTTGGCGTATCATCATCTAAACTCAAAAGTTCTTCCTCTATCAGCACATCTGCAATATTAGAGTAAGCACTTCTGCCATCGTCACTTAAGACTGCACGCACTTTAAAATGATAAGTTTCGCCCACGGCAAATGATAATGTCTCTCCACTTGCTTTATAATCGGTACAGTGATAGGTAAGCTCCTCCGCATTTTGGGTTGTGTTAATTCTTACAAAGCTTTCATCCCAATCGGAAGAACAGTAAATCTGATATTTTACGGCATCCGGAAATGCACTCCAGGAAAGGGCAAGTTTACCGTCAACGATTTTTGCAGTGAGCTGTATATTTGCCTGAAGATTGATTTCATCGGAAAATTCACCGTAGAATTTCTGTCCGTCCTTTGTCACATAAGCTCTTACTTTATAATAATAGGTTGTGCCGGAGACCGTATTTTTATCCGTATAAGAGGTTTTTGTCCTGTCAGTCAGCAGTGTATAATTACCCCCCGGTGAAGTGGTGCGGAAAATTTCATAGCCGTCTGCATCTTTCTGGGCTTTCCAGGAAAGAGTGATGTTTTTGCCGTTTACGGAGCAGTCGTCTGCATTCCATTCCGGTATACCGGTGGTAGCAGTAATGGTCAGTGCGTTGGAATAGGAACTGAAAAGAGCTGCTTTTTCATTGGCATTGCTTGTGCCTGGCATATATTTAAAACTGCGCATTTTGTAAGTGTAGGTCTCTCCGGACACCAGTTCGTCATCAGTGTATCCTAACACGGTGGAATCCATAATCGTAGCGATTTTCTGGTCGTTTCGGTAAATTTCATAACCGTCAATATAGTCAACTTTTTTCCAGAAAAGAACAGCGGTATTTGTGGTATCCATAGTCACGCTGCCTAACGTTGGGGTGCGGTTGATATCTGGCATTTTTTGATATTTGGTTTTCTTGAAGCCGCTGATTTTCTTCCAGCTTTTTAAATTCGTGTATTTTACCAGCTGGTTTGTAAATTTGAAAGACTGCGTGGTGTCAATGTTCTGAAACACATGCCAGATCATACGTTTGTTATGGGAACTATCGCTAAGCCCCCAGTAGCAGCCGTCTTTCATTTCCACAGGATTGTCAAAATGCCTGCCGTAGATAAAGGCTTCAATCATGCTGTTGCCCTCACTCATATAGTAGGCGTAGGCATAGGCTGCGGCCTGAATCGCCTCGCCTTTTGTGGAGTTAAAGGATTGTTCAGAGAGCATGATGGTATAGTTTTTGCCGAAATTTTTCTTTACATAATTGGTCAGTACCGTTAGATTCTTAAAAGTGACATATTTGCTGCTGGTAGAGTTTGTGGCGAGGGAATCGTCCCAGAAAACTGGGTCCACTAGTCCCTGGGGATAAGCGTGGTAGGCAATGTGAAATACGATTTTGCCCCTTGCGTTTATCTGTTTATAAAACTCGTCTAAAGCAGCTTTCGCAGTAAAATACTGTTTGCCGGAATTATCTGCATCTATGTTCCAATTATGGTCTAAGCTTATGTAAACATTGGATTTTTTGCTGACGCTTCGTACGGCGTTGTAGCAGATACGGAATGCTCTTGCATAATTCTCCATATATGTGGAAAGCTTTTTGCCACCGCCGTAATTCCATTGACCAGGGGTGTTCACTTCGTTTCCCAAAATCCAGCCGGAAACATAATTTTCCTTTGTACCGTACCGTTTTGCCAGATAACTCATCAGAGCCTCAAAAGTACGGCAGCCCGCTTTGGTGGAAGTTTTAAAGGAGCTGTATTTTGCGGAGGAGGAACTGGTGAAGCGCATGGCATCCGTCTGGGAATTAGAGCTATTTGGCAAAAGCAGAATAATCGTTACCTTTGCCCCTCCGGCGTTGTAGCCCTGTACCTGGGCATCATTGTAGGCCAGCATATCACCGTTAAAATAATAAGTCTTTCCCCGGTATTCATAGGGCACCGTGTTCGTGCAGTTTGTGGTCAGGAGGGAGTTTACGGTCCAGTTCAAAACAGCATGCTGGGTGCGAAGCTCCAGGCCTTCTTCTAAATTTTCCGCCTGCAGCCCTTTTTTGGAAATAGTTTTTGGACCGCTTCCGGTGTAGGTGGCGAGGACTTCGGGATTGGTAATGTAATAAGTATTGCTGATAATTTTATATTTACCATCCTTCTTGTATGCAAGGGCAAATTTCTGGTACAGCATGGTACTGTTGTATTTCACCTTAAAGGTGACAGAGCCCTTTTTGTTTTTGGCAGAGGTAAGAGGTGTGGTTTTGAGGGCTTTCGTTTCCGAAGTCTGTGCGTCTAGGGTGAGCAGGTAAAGCTTTTTCCCGTAAGAAGAATTTTTTTGGGCTATTTTGGCTTTTACAGTGACCTTGCTGCCGCTGTTGTTTAGCTTACAGGAGGTGATGGAAACGGGGGTGTCCGCTGCCTGTAAATGGGAGGGAAACAGTGAGAAAAGGCAGATTACGGCAAAGAGAACCGTAAAAAAATATGTTGTCTGTTTAATGATATTCATGAAAATGCATCCTTTCTAAAAACTATGTAAATAAAAGATTGTTAAAAATTTAGTAATAATTATTATAACATGAAAAAAAGTATATTTAAACTAAATGTTTACGGTTAGAGGGAAGTAATTTCAGATTAGGCGGTATAGCCCCGATCACATGGGCTGTACCGTCTTTTCGAGTTTCTATGCGCCCTGCCGTTTCGGTTGCGTGGCAGAAAGGAAATTGATTTCCCCTACAAAGTTGAAAACAATATCCACTTTCTGTATCCGTTTCCCGTCCACCTTTTCCGGCGCATGGACTATGATTTTCTTGATAAATTCATTGACGATTGCCGGGGTAAGTTCCTTTATCCCCACATACTTGCGGATAATCGCTGAAAAGCTGTCAAAGTCGCTCTTGTTCTGTTCATAGGTATCGACTTCCTGCTGGTCTGCCTTGACCTTTTCTTCCAGTTCCCGGTGTTCTGCTTCATACCCTGCGGACAGTTTCAAAAACCTGTCGTGACTGATTGCGCCACTGATGTCGTCCTCATAAATCCGCTTGAAGATACGGTCAAGTTCCGCTATCCGTTTTTGTGCCTGTCCGACTTCCCGCTTCCTGCGCCTCATTTCTTTTTCCGTTTCAGCAGAGCGTTGTGCGTACATCATTTCCTTAAATGCTATAATGTCATCAAAGAAAAGGGCGGTCACGTCAAATATCCTGCTCCATACTATCTGATTCAACACTTCTTCGCGGATAAAGTGCGCCGTACAGCTTCCGGTATTGCTCTTGTACTTCGCACAGCGGTAATGGTCTTGTGAACCGTTAAAACTTTTGCAAGTGGCAAAGTGTAATTTACTTCCGCAATCCGCACAGTACACCAAGCCAGAAAACACTCCCTGTCGCTCCGCTTTTGTGGGGCGGCGTTTGTTCGCCCTTAGTTCCTGTACCCGTTCAAATACAGCGTCCTCGACAATGGCTTCATGGGTATTAAAGAAAATCGCCTGCTGTTCCTTTGTGGTTGGAATCCGCTTTTTCAGCTTGTGGGATTTGGAATAGCTTTTGAAGTTCACCGTATGCCCGCAGTAGTCCATACGCTCCAAAATGCCGACAATGGTACTGTCTCTCCAATCATAAGGATTTTCAGGAAAGGCTTTCCCCTTTTTCTTTGCATAGTGGGCTTTGGCGGTCAGCACTTTATCTTCTTTGAGAATTTTTGCTATCTGCATGGGACCTTTCCCACCGATACATAAATCAAAAATCCGTTTTACCACAACGGCGGCTTCTTCGTCCACAATCCATTGCTTTTTGTCCGTAGGGCTTACTATGTAGCCGTAAGGCGGCTTTGTCAGATGTTCCCCTGCCTGTCCCTGCGCCCGTTTGATTGCCCGTACCTTTTTGCTTGTGTCTTTGGCGTAAAAATCGTTAAATAAATTGCGGAACGGGGTAAAATCGTTGTCGCCTTTTGCACTGTCTACTCCGTCATTGATTGCGATATATCTAACGTCACGCTCCACGAAAAAGATTTCCGTATAGTAGCCGACTTTCAGATAATCGCGCCCTAATCTTGACATATCCTTGACAATGGTTTTGATTGCCCGCAGAAAAGACAGACTGGAAGCATTGCGGCAAGAAATTTTGACTTCATACCCGACACTTGATGTTGTACTGAAAGTAACTGATTTGTCTGTTCCCCAAAATGTTTTTAGGGTTTATGAAGATGTGAAATCCTATCATTTGCAGACATGGATTAACAATGCAGGTTTCGGCAATTATGACAGCGTGGGGCATCAGAATTTGGGGAAAATCAGTCAGATGTTGCACTTGAATGTGGAAGTACTCACTATCCTTTCGTCCTTATTTGTGCGTGATTTTAAGGATACTGAAAATGCACAGCTTATCAATGTTTCTTCATGCGGCGGTTATATGGTAGTTCCCAATGCCGTGACATATTGTGCGGCAAAATTTTATGTCAGTGCCTTTACAGAGGGGCTTTCATGGGAATTAAAAACTGCTCGTGCAAAAATGCAGGCAAAAGTGTTAGCACCCGCCGCGACAAAAACAGAGTTTGGAAAAGTCGCAAATGATGTAGCGGAATATGATTATGATAAACTGTTTGGCACATACCATACAAGCACACAGATAGCGGCATTTCTGCTTGAATTGTACGACAGTGATAAAGTGGTAGGGTTAGTTGACAGGGAAAATTTTTCTTTCCACTTATGCGAACCACAATTCCAATATGCGGAAAATTCACAGCATAACCAAAAGATGTAATATATTCAGATAATTGCCGCACGAAGGCAAAAAGAAAAAACCGTCGTGCAGTAATCCTATTTTCATGCCTTGATAACCTTTACGGCGGTTTTGGAAAGTCCAAGCCGCCGTTTTCTGTTATCTGTATTTTGGTAGAGGAAACTTCCGGCGGCAGAGGTATTGCTATGCCTGTTCATCACTCATACATTGTCAGAGGTTTGTTGTTAAAAAAATCCCGTCTTTCATAACGGTATATTCTGCCTATGAGTATGAACACACATATCATTTAATATGTCTTAATAACTCGTATTACTCAAATACCTGTACCGCTTCATGCTGTATGGATATTTGTTGTAATAGCCCCCTATTGGGAAGAAAGGGGGTGAGAGAAAATGAGATATTCTGAACAGTTCATGGAACATATCGAATATGCGTTCAATGCGTTCTGCAAGATTGTATTACGCCATGAAGCAATCAACGCATGGCGGGATTTGAAGCGGAAAGAAGCAAGGGAAATATCCCTTGACTATCTGATGTCAGAACGATATTTTGAACCGCCTGCTATGGACAGCTATTTTGAAAGACAGGATAAACCGACCGTATTTCTTGTGTTTGGTAAAGAAGTGATAGTTGACAACGAACGATTGGCAACGGCATTATCAAGATTGCCACAGTTAAGACGGGAAGTCCTGTTGCTTTATTACTTCGTTGGTTATCGTGATGAAGCAATCGGCAGACTGTACGGACGTTGCAGAAGTTCGATAAATAGTCGGAGAAATGTCGCTCTGAAACAGTTACGAAAAGAATGGGAGAGATTGGAGCATGAGGAACAGAAAGCTGATACCTTTTGAAGTAATCGAAAAGGCAGTTGCCGGAGAGCCGGAAGCGGTAGACACCGTGTTGCGGCATTATACCACGCACATCAAATATCTGTCTATGTATAAGGGGCATATCAATGACAATACACAGGACAGACTAAAGGCTAAATTGGTTGAAGCCATATTGAAATTTCGCTTCGACCGATAGGAAGTAGCAAAGACAGAAGAAGCTGTCAAGGGTAAACTTCGCGCTACGCGCCCTTGACAACTTCTTCTGCCTTTGCTAATGGGTAGTCAAGAGGGTGAAATCAGTAAACTGCTTTCGCCCTCAATTTATTATGGGGATTGTTACGCAGTAGAGGTTATTTTGTCCTTGATTTATGCGGTTTTGCAGGCGTTGAAATGGCGGGGTAAGGGTTTTATATGTCTGCCCTCAAAAATGGCGTTCTATTGCATAACAAAAAGCAGAGAATCGACCACTAATGAAAGTGATATGCTCTCTGCTCTTGTTTGCCCCCTGTTTGTCAGCGTTGATGATAAGTTTTTTTGAATACTTCCGTATCAACGTAAAACTATTGACATTTTGTGTGTAAGTTGTATAATTAAATTAGTTTTACACATAATAATAAAAAGAGTAAAACTAATTTATAAGCAAAGGAGGATTTAAAATGTCTATAGATACAATTATAAATAGACAATATGCTATTGCGAATAATCAGGCAGATTCTATTGACTTGCCGAAACAACGAATTTATGCAATGTGTAATTTACGAGGAGGAATCGGAAAAACTACATTATCTTTTAATTTAAGTTATTTAGTAGATAATTTATTAGCTGTGGATACTTGTCCGCAAGGAAACCTCTCTTTTTTTTATGATAATAATTATTATGCGGCACAACAAACAAATGTAAAAGATATGTTACTACCATATTTGGTGCCAGGTCTTGGAAAAGCAACAAGAGTAGCCTCTTATATTGGTGCAACGAATCCGTATTTTTCCAAAAAAAATAATTATTATATCCCATCGTCTGAAGAACTATATTTATTACCATCTCAGTTAATTACAGCTATTAATCAAACCGCAGGGCTTCAGCAGGTGCAGAAAGAACAGGCATTAAAGAGTATTTTGTATTCTCTGAAAACTGAAATTGAAAGAGAACTTGCGGAAAACAATTTAGATAAATGTATTATAGATACATCTCCGTTTTTTGCAGGTGCTACACAGCTTGCCTGGTATGCTGCTGATGCATTAGTAATACCTGTTCGTACAGACCAACAGTCAATCAAATCACTTGAGTTGTTAATTAATACTTTAAGTAGTCCTCAAAGTGAATTTAGAAAATATTTACCAGAAAACGATATGAATGTTCCTAAAATACAAATGGTAGTTTTGACTCATTGTGGTTGGTCAACGGTAGCCGGAGCTAGAAATGAACCAAATCAGCAAACAAAAGTTTATTTAAAAAAGGTTTATGATATTTTGTCTAAACATAGAACTTTGTTATCAACGAGTAATCCAGAAAATCATTTGTTTATGCTTGATGATTTTCTTGGTTCTGGTCGGATATCTTCCATTGAATCAAAACCAATGGAATTGTTGCAGGAAGGCGAAACGAAAGTAATTGATAGAGTGCGTGTAAGTGTGAATAAATCAGTTGATAAATGTAAAAATCAATTAAAATTTATTGCACAGCAACTATGGTAAAATAGAGGAGGTCTATGTTATCCTTTCTAAAATGTACTGAATATATTTATGCTTTTTTAAAGTAGATAGTTAGGTAAATGTGGAAGTCGAGGGATATATCCTCCAAAGGCTGATAGGAAGTCTGTTCAAGTTTCGGCTTGACCGACCGCTAAAGTACACATTTTGTTAAATTCCAAAGTTGCCGTTGTAGGAACGCTTAAAAACGGCGTTCTACTGCGAAAAAGCAGAGAGCCGACCACTTTTGAAAGTGATTAACTCTCTGCTTTGTTGCCCCCTGTTTGTCAGCGTTGATGATAAGTTGTTTTGAATACTTCCTTATCAACGTAAAATAAATATTTTCCTTGAGTTTTGGCAGCTTTCCCCACAACTACATAACAGAAACCCAAGTACTTTGTTCTTTACAAAAAAAAGTGATAATGTTAGAATAGCACTAGTACAACGAATATTAAGTTTCTGATACAAGATGTCAGTTACTTAATATTCGTTGTACTAGATATGCCCTGCAAAAAATAAGAGCAAGGCAGAGACGGAAGAAAGGGAGAAGCGTCATGGCAAATATATTTCAAGAGTTTATAGAACAACTCTACCCTTCCAAAAGCCGGTCAATGCCGACGCAGAACGGGACAAGCGTTCATGCAAAAAACCAGATAAAACACACTAGCATAAAGGAAGAGGGACAGGAAAATACGCATGAACAGGAAAGGACACAAAGAGACGTGGAGAAAGAAGATTTTTTAATTAGCCAGATTGACGAATTCCGTGAAAAGGCAAAACAGCTACAGGAGCTTCTTATAGCAAAGGAGAGCAAAGTGCAGGAACTGCAATCCTTAGTGGATGAGAGGGAGGACAAAGCACAGGAATTAGAACAGATTTTGACGGAGCGGCAGGAGGAGGCAGACAGGATTGTCACCGAGTTCGGACGCAAAGTAGACAATCTGGCGGATAAAGTGACCGCTAAAATGGCAGAGATTGAGGCAGAGCTTTCCGGTCAGGTGGAGGAAATAAAACGGACCAGTGAGGAACAGCTTGAATCAAACCGGAAGCTAAACGAGGAGCAGATTGCAGCCAATAAAAAGCTCAGCGAGGAGCAGTTAGCGACCAACAAACAGTTCTTAGAGGAACAGGCGATAGCCAATAAGAAACTCAGCGAAGGACAGATTGCGGAGGTCAAGGAGCTGTTAGAAAACGCCACCGCCCAGTTAGAATCCATTAAGACCGACCTTTCGGAGAAGGTACATACGGAGAATGTCAAGTGTTACCGCAACATTCAGGATCTGTTTAATGAATTTGACTCTAAGATTGAGAAAATGGATGAGATGGAACAGGGTGTGGGCTCCGTAAAGGGGTATGTGAAATGCCTGTCCTGGTTTTCTATTTTAAACTTTGTTGTTTTGATTGGGTTTATTTTATACTCCCTGGGGGTATTTAATTTCTGAAAACATATGACGCAGGAAAAGAAAGAGGAAAGCTATGAGTACAGAGAAAAAGAAAGTATGGGTGGTTGGACATAAAAATCCGGATACGGATTCTATCTGTGCGGCGATTTCCTATGCGTATTTGAAAAATCAGACCGAGACAGGAAAAAATTACCAGCCAAAGCGTGCCGGGGCAATCAATGCGGAGACGCGCTATGTACTGGATTATTTTAGAGCGGAGGAGCCGGAGCTTGTGAAGTTTGCCGGAGCCCAGATTAAGGATATTAATTTCCGGAAAACCGCGGGAGTCGGCAGCCAGATTTCCTTGAAGCGTGCCTGGGAGACCATGAAAAAATTAGAGGTGGTTACCCTGCCTGTCACCAATGCGGCGGGAAAATTAGAGGGAATCATTGTAACAAAGGATATTGCCACCTCCTACATGGACGTATTTGACAACCATGTATTAGCCCAGGCGAGAACCCCCTATAAAACCATTGCGGAAACCTTAGAGGGAGATATACTGGTGGGAAATGAACACGCCTATTTTGTCCGGGGAAAAGTAGTGGTGGCAACCTCAAACCCGGAATATATGGCGGATTATATGGAAGATGACGATATGGTTATCTTAGGGGACAGGGAAGAAGCACAGCTTCAGGCTATCGCCTCCAATGCCAGCTGCATTATCATCGGCGGAGGCTTAGAGGTCAGCGAGGAAGTCCGTGCCGAGGCGGAGAAAAGGGACTGCATTATTATTACCACCCCCTTTGATACTTTTTCCGTGGCAAGGCTTATCAACCAGAGTATGCCGATCAAGCAGTTTATGACCCGGAAAAATTTAGTGACCTTCGACATTGAAGATTATGTGGACGAGGTCAAGGAAACCATGTCGAAAATCAGGCACCGGGATTTTCCCATTATCAATGAAAACGGCAATTATGTGGGAATGATTTCCAGACGTAATTTGATGAATATGCAGAAAAAACAGGTGATTCTGGTGGATCACAACGAGAAATCCCAGGCGGTGGACGGCATTACCGAGGCAGAAATCCTAGAGATTATCGACCATCACCGTTTAGGCAGCCTAGAGACCATGTCTCCGGTTTATTTCAGGAATCAGCCCTTAGGCTGTACCTCCACCATTATTTACCAGATGTATCAGGAAAAAGGTGTGGAAGTACCGAAACAGATTGCGGGACTTTTGCTGTCAGCGATTCTTTCCGATACCCTGATGTTCCGTTCTCCTACCTGTACGTCATTAGATAAAACAGTGGCGGAGGCGCTGGCGGAGATTGCAGGGATGGATATCGAGACCCATGCCAAAAACATGTTCCAGGCGGGAAGTGATTTTAAGAATAAGACCACCGAGGAAATTTTCTATCAGGATTTCAAGGTATTCCATACCGACGACTGTGATTTCGGAGTGGCACAGATTAGCGCCATGAGCCGGGAAGAGCTTGACAAGGTGGGCGAGCAGCTGCGTCCCTTTATGACCCAGGTGTTAGGGGATAAAAAACTGGATATGGTCTATGTCATGTTGACAGATATCTTAGAGGAATCCTCAAAGGTCATCTTTTTCGGCGACAATGCGGGAAAAATTTTAGCGGCGGCGTTCCGGAAGGAAGAGCGGGAAGAGGGCATTCTCTTAGAGGGTATCATTTCCCGTAAGAAACAGATGATACCAACTCTTATGAATGCAATGGCTGAAAAACCATAGCCATTGCGGTGCCGGTGCAAAGAGAAGTTAAAGACTTTGGCGGAAGTCCTTGGGGGCTTCTCCAAAGTTTTTTTTGTATGCCCGTGAAAAAGTAGAGTAATTTTTAAAGCCGCAGGCATAGCACACCTCCGTAATAGGTATTCCCTCTGCTATTAGTTTCTTTGCCAGAAGAAGGCGCTTGGTGGAGAGGTAATTCCCAATGGTATATCCGGTCTGGTCTTTAAAAGCGTGCATCAGGTAGGAGCGGCTGAGAAAGAACCGGGCGGAGAGACTGTCGATGGAGATGTCCTCCGTCAAATGCCCGTTTAAGTAATCTAAAACAGCCACAATTTTTTCGTCCGAAGGGGAATTTCCAATAAAAGTAATACCGTTGTGCAGCGCCGCACGGTTTAACTGTATCATAAATTCCAGAAACAAAAGCTCCCGGTGGAGACTGTTGGCATAATCCGCATCATTTAAGGAGCTGTCAAGCGCCCGAATGGCGGAATCTAATTTCCCACTTCGTGTATTCTGAAACCGCAGCACATGGGACTGTTCCGCCGCAGCCCGCCGGATACAAAGCCCCAGGTCATTCTCCGGCGTTTCATAGTTGGAAAGAAAATCCGGTGACACATAAATAATAATCCTCTCGTAAATCCCATCCGAGTTAATAATAGGACGATGCACCTCTCCGGCGCTCACCAGCACAATATCATTAGGAAGAAGCTCATAAGAGCGCCCCTCAATGCAATAAGTAATATCGCCGTTCAGCAAAATTAATATTTTATGAAAATCATGATAATGATAGGAAAAATCTTTCCTGTCACTATCCCTCAAATGAAACATCTTAAACCGGGTATTAAGATACCCCGCATTTTTATATTCCGGCATAACGCCCTCCAGTCAAAATTGCCATAGTTTCCAGACAACCAATGCTTGCATGAAAATGAAGCGTAGGACAGTTTTTTTTAGATACTCGAATCCTAAAATGGATACGTTTTCACTATAATACATTTTTCACGTAAATACCAGAATCAAAAATCCAGTTGTATCTATCGCCCTCCAAAATACGTTCACCCAAAATGATATCGTATATTCTGGAAACATCCTTTCTAATAATACAAATGATGTTGCTTGAGGGGGTGCCAAAAAAACAGATAGGAATCATCCTGGGGCACAGACAGACCCTTCAGGTAACGCCGGTGCTTAGCGAGGTACTTTCGAGCTTAGCATCCGCTGCGTTGCCTGTGGAGCGAGAGCGTGTCTGCCTGTGCCCCAGGATGATTCCTATCGTCCCTTTCCGCAATCCCCACCCCTTCCAAACAACAAAAAGCACTTTTTGCAATATAAACAACACTAAACGAGTATATATTTTAAAAAGTGTCCTATATAATAGAATTATAAAAATGGAAAAGCAGTAAAACACTGCCACGGCTTACAGAAACAAAAACAGGCGGAAGTTCCCGCGGAAATGAGGATAATATGAAGAATTTCAGCAATTACAACGATTACAGTACAAAGGAAGAACTGCATTTTGAATCCAAGGCAGTTCACGGCGCATTAGGCACAGAGCCTTTGACCGGAGCAGTCAGTATGCCGATTTTTCAGGCGGCAACCTTTCGCCACCCGGAATTAGGACAGTCCACAGGCTTTGCATACAGCCGTCTCGAAAACCCCACCAGACAGGAGTTAGAGCGCACCATGGCAATTTTAGAGGGTGGCATCAAGGGATTTGCTTTTTCCAGCGGACAGGCAGCCAACATGGCAGTATTTTCCCTGCTAAACCCGGGAGAACATGTCATTTTATCCGATGATATTTACGGCGGAACCTTCCGTATTATCGGAGATGTTTTCGGGAAATATGGTATTGAGCATACTTATGTGGATATGTCCGAGCCAGAGGAAGTGAAGGCGGCAATTAAACCGAACACAAAGATGTTTTTCGTGGAGACACCTACCAACCCCATGATGAAGGTGGCGGACATTCAGACGATTTCTGAGATTGCAAAGAGTGTAGGAGCCCTTACGGTAGTGGATAATACCTTCCTGACTCCTTATTTCCAGAAACCGCTGCAGCTAGGGGCAGATATCGTGACCCACAGCTCCACCAAATATTTAGGCGGACACAACGACACCATTTCCGGAATTGTGGTCGTAAAGGATAATCAGGAGATTGCGGATAAAATCCATATTCATATCAAATCCCACGGCAGCCAGTTAGCGCCTTTAGACAGCTGGCTGGTGCTCCGTGGCATTAAGACCCTGGCAGTCCGTATGGACAGACATAACGAAAATGCACAGAAGGTAGCGGCATGGCTCAGAACCCAGCCCAAGGTGAAAAAGGTGTATTATGTGGGCTTTGAGGATCACAAGGATTATGCCATTACGAAAAAACAGACTACGGGCTTTGGCGGAATGATTTCCTTTACGGTGGACAGCTTTGAGACGGTGCAGAGGATTCTGAAAAATGTGGATATGATTATGTTTGCCGAGAGCCTTGGCGGAACAGAGACATTGATTACTTACCCCACCACCCAGACCCACGAAGATACGCCGAAGGATGTGAAGGAGAAGCTGGGTATCACAGATTCCTTCCTGCGTATGTCTGTGGGAATCGAGAATGCAGAGGATATTATCGCTGATTTAGAGCGTGCCATTGGATAGAGAGGAACTACAGAGATGAAATTTACAAAAATGCAGGCATTCGGCAACGATTATGTCTATATAGATGCGATCCATCAGGAACTGAACCATTTGCCCGAACTGGCACGGTTTGTCAGCGACCGCCATTTTGCCATCGGCTCGGACGGCATGGTATTAATCTGTCCGTCGGAGAAAGGTGATTTCAGGATGCGGATGTTTAATCCGGACGGCACAGAGGGGGAGATGTGCGGCAATGCCCTCCGCAGTGTGGGAAAATATGTCTATGACCACAGGCTTACGGATAAAACGGAGCTTGTCATCGAAACCCTGGGGGGAATGCAGCATTTAAGGCTGACGGTGACGGATGGGCTGGTTTCTAATATCTGTGCGGATATCGGGGAGCCAAGGCTTTCTGCTAAGGTGATTCCGGTTTTGACAGAGCTAGAGGAGCTTGTGGAACAGCCTGTGGAGGTGCTTGACCGCACCTTCCGCATTACGGCAGTTTCCTGGGGGAATCCCCACTGTGCCATGTACGTGGATTCCGTGGCGGAGCTTGATGTGGAAAAATACGGAAAAACCATTGAATATATGACCTCTGTCTTCCCCAATAAAACCAATGTGACCTTTGCAGAATTTGTAAAGCGTGATTATATCAAAATCCGGGAGTGGGAGCGCGGCACGGGGGAAACCATCGGCTGCGGTACGGGCTGTGCCACTGCGGTGGTGGCAGGCGTGCTGACGGGACGCTGTGACAGAAAGGTGACAGTGGAGCAGATTGGCGGCCCGCTGCTGATTGAGTGGGACGAAAAGACGAATCACCTGTTTATGACAGGACCGTCCCATACGGTATTTGAGGCGGAGATTGATGCTTCCCATATTTTGGGTGTAAAATGATGTGGTTGGCAGAAACTGATAAATAATGGAAGGCTGCATATAGTAAAATGCGGTCGTAAGAAAGAAATACGATGCCGGGAAAACAGAAGATTTCCGGCAGAAATGAGGAAAAAATGAAATTAAGCCAGATTTGCCGGGAAGTGGAGTATCAGTGTCTGAAAGGAAGCATGGATACCGAGGTGCGGGATATCATTTATGATTCCAGAAAAATAGCAAAAGAGACAATGTTTGTCTGCATGGTGGGAGCAGTCACCGACGGACACAAGTATATTCCGGATGCCATCGAAAAGGGGGCATCCGTTATTGTGGTTGAGAGGGAAGAAGAGGCGGCGCAGATTCCGGAAAGTATCACCGTTTTACAGGTAAAGAGCACAAGGCTTGCCTTAGCCCTGATGTCGGCGGCGCTTTTCGATTATCCGGCGAGGAAGCTGATTACCATCGGGCTCACCGGAACCAAGGGAAAAACCACCACCACCTATATGATAAAAAATGTTCTGGAGATGGCGGGGAAAAAGGTGGGGCTGATCGGAACCATAGGCGCATTAATCGGAGAAGAAAAAATCCCGTCCAAAAACACGACACCGGAATCCTATGAGCTGCACCGGATGTTTGCTGCCATGGTGGAATCAGGCTGTGAGTATGTGGTAATGGAGGTTTCTTCCCAGGGGCTTAAGATGGACCGCACGGCGGGAATTATGTTTGATTACGGTGTGTTTACCAACCTTTCTCCGGATCATATCGGTCCCACGGAGCACGAGTCCTTTGAGGAATATTTACAGTGTAAAAGCATGTTGTTCCGCCAGTGTAAAAAGGCAATTGTGAATGGGGATGACATGCACAGTGAAGAAGTGTTAAAAGGGCATACCTGTGAGGTATACAGCTTTGCCACGGCAGGAGAGACAGCCAAACCGACGGAAAGTGCCCGGGCAGGGGAAACAACAGAAACTGCCGGGGCAGCTTCGGAAAAATATTTTCTGGGGAAAAAAGTGGACTTGCTGGCATCGGATATTGGATTCATCAAAGAAAACGGCAAACTTGGCATGGATTTTAAAGTGACAGGAGTTATGGAATGTGAGGCGAAGGTGCACATTCCCGGCAGATTTTCTGTGTATAATTCTCTGGTGACTATGTTAGTCTGCCATTTGGCGGGAATTGACAACCGGGCAATTTTAGAGGGTCTGGAGAAAGTACAGGTCAAGGGAAGGGTGGAAATGCTTCCGGTGTCAAAGGACTACTACCTAATTATTGACTACGCCCATAACGAAGTCAGCACCAGAAGCGTTCTTACCACGTTATTGGAGTATCATCCCAAGCGCCTGATTTGCGTCTACGGCGGCGGCGGCAACCGTTCGAAACTCCGCAGATACGATATGGGGGAAGTGACGGGGGAGATGGCGGATTTATGCGTTCTGACCTGTGATAATCCCAGAGATGAGGAAATTAAGGATATTAATAACGATATTAAAATTGGTCTGGCAAAGAGCGACGGCAAGTACATTGAAATCGAGGACAGAAAAGAGGCAATCGCCTACTGTATCACCAATGCAAAGCCGGGAGACATGATTGTACTGTTAGGAAAAGGCCATGAGGATTACCAGGAAATTAAGGGGGTAAAATATCACTTTGACGAGCGGGAGGCAGTGGCAGAGATTTTAGACGAAATCAAAGAAGGAAAACGATAAGAGGATCAGGGCTGCCGTCAGGCAGCCCTAGTACAACGAATATTAAGTAATTGGCAGTTTGACTGGCCTATTTTCCTGATAGCACTACTCCCCACGCCTCGACGCAGCCACTGCTACGCCTGCGTTTGTGAAGCAGCACTCTCAGAAAAATATTCTGCGTCAAACTATCCAAAACTTAATTTTCGTTGTACTAGTTGGTGCAGAAAAAATTTTATTCAGTGGGAATAGACGGGGGGGAAGCATGTTAAATCAATTTTCAAGAACAGAATTGCTGTTAGGAAAAGAAGCCATGAAAAAGCTGGAAAATGCCAGGGTGGCAGTCTTTGGTGTTGGCGGAGTGGGAGGTTATGTCGTGGAGGCGCTGGTACGCAGCGGAGTGGGAACGATTGATATTATTGATGATGACAAGGTTTGTCTCACCAATCTGAACCGTCAGATTATCGCCACCGGAAAAACCGTAGGGCGCTATAAGGTGGAGGTAATGAAGGAGAGGATTTTGGAAATCAATCCCAATGCGGTGGTGCATACCCACCAGTGCTTTTTCCTGCCGGAAAACAGTGACAGTTTTGATTTTTCCCGGTATTCCTATGTGGTGGATGCAGTGGACACTGTGACAGCAAAAATCGCCCTGGTAATGAAAGCACAGGAGGCTGGCGTTCCCATCATCAGCAGCATGGGAGCCGGAAATAAATTAAATCCCGCAGCCTTTGAGGTGGCGGATATTTATAAAACCTCGGTCTGTCCCTTAGCAAAGGTGATGCGCCGGGAATTAAAAAAACGGGGCGTGAAGAAATTAAAGGTGGTTTATTCGAAGGAAGAGCCGCTGACACCGAAGGAGGACATAGAAAACAGCTGCCGGGAAAATTGTATCTGTCCGCTGGAAGCGGGGCATAAGTGCACGGAGCGCCGGGCAATTCCCGGCTCCATAGCTTTTGTGCCTTCTGTGGCAGGACTGATTATCGCCGGTGAAGTCGTAAAGGATTTAACGGATGTGGTGAAATAAATACAGAGGAAAAACGGAATATCCCCCAGCCTGACGTTTGCAGCCGCCAGACTGGGGGATATTCCGTTAAGAAGAAGGGTTAAAAGTAATCCTGATTGAGAATAGGGGATAGCTCCCCTAAACGCAAACAGCCATGGAACAAGCTTCCTGACTATTTTTATTATGCAACAGATTCTCGGGAAAATCCAGTGAACATATTGTAAATTTTTTGTTTCATCGGAAAACATCTTGACAAATGCAACATATAATATTATATTAATCCTATCAAAAAACTAGGAAATAAAACATGCACAGATGGAGGAAGTTATGGACATTGAATTTATCAGGGAGAATATCCCGTTCTATGTGGAAGCAGCATTTTTGACTGCCCGGATAGCGCTGACAGGAATACTGTTTTCGGCGGGGATTGGATTTGTCTGTTGTATCATCCGGGAACTGCGTATTCCGGTGCTAAAACAGATAACGGCGGCTTACATCGAATTGTCGAGAAATACGCCGCTGCTGGTGCAGTTGTTTTTTCTGTATTTCGGGCTGCCGAGGATTGGGATTGTGCTAAGCTCCGAGACCTGTGCCATCATTGGTCTGGCATTTTTAGGGGGAAGTTATATGGCGGAAGCCTTCCGCTCCGGTTTAGAGGCGGTTCCGAAGAGCCAGACAGAGTCGGCAATGAGCCTTGGCATGAAACGAATGCAGGTTTTTTTTCGTATTATATTGCCCCAGGCGGTGGCAACCTCTGTTCCGGTGTTTTGCGCCAACGTTATTTTCTTAATCAAGGAAACCTCCGTGTTTTCGGCGGTGGCGTTGGCAGATTTGGTATTTGTGGCAAAGGATTTAATCGGGATTTCCTATCGGACGGACGAGGCGCTGCTTATGCTGGTGGCGTCATATCTGGTACTGCTCCTTCCGGTTTCTGTCCTTTGTTCCTTGATAGAAAGGAGGGTGCGGTATGCAGAATTTGGGAATACAGGTATTGTTTCAGGGAACTAATTTCTTGCGGCTGTTAGAGGGACTTTGGGTTTCCCTGCGGTTAGCGGTGGTTTCCATGGCGCTGTCTGTTGTTCTTGGCATCTTCCTTGGAATGCTTATGAACAGCAAAAAGAAATGGGTGCAGGCGGTGTGCCGTATCTATTTGGAGATTGTGAGAATTATGCCTCAGCTGGTGCTGCTTTTTCTGGTGTATTTCGGGGCAGCAAAGCATTTGGGAATCAATTTGTCCGGCGAGGCATCTGCAATCATTGTATTTACTTTCTGGGGAACGGCGGAGATGGGGGATTTGGTGCGCAGCGCACTGATTTCCATTCCGAAACATCAGTATGAGTCGGGGTATGCGCTGGGAATGACGGAGAAACAGGTGTTTTTCCAGATTATCATTCCCCAGACCGTAAGAAGGCTGCTGCCCTCCATGATGAATCTTCTGACCCGTATGGTTAAGACTACTTCTCTGGTGGTGCTGATCGGTGTGGTGGAGGTGGTAAAAGTAGGAAAGCAGATCATTGACGCTTCCCGGTTTACCGCTCCTTCGGCGGCGTTTTGGGTTTATGGCATGATTTTTTTACTATATTTTGCAGTCTGCTTTCCCTTTTCAAGGGCGGCAGCAGTATTAGAGAGAAAGTTGAGGGCTTAGAATTGAAACAGAAAAATATTTTACAGGTGGAGCATTTGCAGAAGTCTTATGACGGCCATCTGGCGGTATTGAAGGATATTTCCTTTTCTATGGAAAAGGGGGAAGTGGTGGTGATTGTGGGACCTTCCGGCTGCGGAAAAAGCACGTTTCTGCGGTGCATTAACCTTTTAGAGCCCATCAATGGGGGACAGATTTTGTTAGAGGGAAATGACATCCGGAAGAATCCGAAGGAGGCTCCTGTGATACGTCAGAAAATCGGTATGGTGTTCCAAAGCTACGAGCTGTTTCCACATATGACAATTCTGGAAAATGTAGTGTTGGCTCCCTGCATGGTGCAAAAGAGGAAGAAGGGCGAGGTGGTTCAGGAGGCGGAAGTATTGTTAGAGCGGGTGGGATTGTCGGAAAAAAAGGGGGCTTACCCAAGGCAGCTGTCCGGCGGGCAGAAACAGCGTGTCGCCATCGTCCGTTCCCTTATCATGCACCCGGAATTGCTGCTGTTAGATGAAATCACGGCTGCCTTAGACCCGGAAATGGTGCGGGAAGTGCTGCAGGTGGTGTTAGAGTTGGCAAGGGACGGTATGACCATGCTGATTGTCACCCATGAAATGGAGTTTGCAAAAGCGGTAGCTGACAGGGTGATTTTCATGGACGGCGGAAGGATTGTGGAGGAAAGCTCCCCGGAGGAATTTTTCGGCTATCCGAAAAGTGACAGGGCAAAACAGTTTTTGAACACCTTTCATTATGAGGCGTTGGAAATATAAGGATTTACGCCGCAGAGGCGGTAGAATGGAGGAAATTATGAAAAAAAGAGGATTGGCAGCAATATTGGCAGGGATTTTAACGGTGGGCTTACTGGCAGGCTGCGGGAATGGCAGCAGTACCGCAAGGGCAGAGGCGGCAGGAGGTACGGCAGCGACGGCGGAGACGAGAAGTTTAGAGGATATTAAGGCGGACGGTACCATAAAAATCGGGGTGTTTGGCGACAAGAATCCTTTTGGCTATGTGGATGAAAACGGCGAGGTACAGGGGTATGACGTGTATTTTGCAAAACGGATTGCCAAAGATTTATTAGGCAGTGAGGATAACGTGGATTTTGTCTATGTGGAGGCGGCAAGCAGGGTGGAGTATCTGCAGTCTGCCAAGGTGGATGTGATTTTGGCAAATTTCACCGTCACCGATGAGCGGGCGGAAAAAGTGGATTTTGCCCTGCCTTATATGAAGGTGTCCTTAGGCATCGTATCGCCGGAGAATGCACTGATTACCGATGCCGGGCAGTTAGAGGGCAAGACTTTAATTGTAGTAAAGGGAACCACAGCAGAAACCTATTTTACCGAGAATTATCCGGAAGTAAATCTTTTAAAATTTGACGAGTATCAGGAGGCATACGGCGCACTGTTAGACGGCAGGGGAGACGCTTTCTCCACCGACAATACGGAGGTTTTGGCATGGGCGAAACAGAATCCGGGGTTTGCGGTAGGGGTGGATGCTCTTGGAAATACCGACACCATCGCCCCTGCGGTGCAGAAGGGGAATACGGAGCTTCTGGATTGGCTCAATGAGGAAATCAAAAAGCTTGGGGAAGAGCAGTTTTTCCATGCAGATTTTGAAGAAACGCTGAAACCTGTTTACGGGGCTGATGTGGATGCGGAAAGTCTGGTAGTGGAAGGCGGGGAACTGTAAAACAGAAGGAGAGATAAGGAAAATTTAGATAGTCGGGGGACACTTCGTGGAGGTGTCCTCCGGCTATCTATTTGAAACGAAATATTGCAAAAACATTGAATATGTAATGATATAGCATTATAATATAATCATAGAATCAGACAAGGAGGCATTTATATGGCAAGTACCATACAAATAAGAGTAGATGACGAATTGAAAAGAAAATCGGATAGTTTATTTAAGGACCTGGGAACAGATACGACAACCGCTATACGTATGTTTTTGACACAGGCAGTAGCTTATAATGGGTTTCCGTTTGAAATTAAGCGGGTGGCAGAATGCACTCCATATGAACCTATGACGGAAGAACAGATGTTGCAAAAGTTAGAACAGTCAAGAAAACATGCAGCAGAGGGAAAAGTAAAAGACGCAGATAACGTTGTAAAGGATATAAGGGAGAGATATGGCTTATAAAGTATTGATTACATCTGATGCAGAAAATGTTTTGGAGGGATTCGTATCATATCTGTTGTTTGAAAAAAGAAACGAGCAGGCAGCCAAAAGCTTATTGGATGATTTTGAACTTACGAAGAAAAATCTTGAAAGAGTAGCAGGAAGCCTTAAATATTGTGAAAATCCAAGATTGAGAGAGTTGGGATATAAGAGAATAAATTTTATTTCCCACAGATATTTTATATTGTATCGGATAGAGGAAAATACAGTCATAGTAGATTATATATTTCATCAATTACAGGATTATGAAAATAAGTTTAATTAGTGAAAATTATGATATCTGTTGTAATGGTTCTCTAAAAATTTCTGTATATTTGCCCATGGAAGAAAACATACTACCAATAGATTAGCAGGTCCGTCAAAGCCTGCCCATGGAGGTAGTAATGAGTAATCATCTGAAAAATGAAAGCAGCCCATATCTGCGGCAGCACGCTGAAAATCCGGTGGACTGGTATCCCTGGTGTGAAGAAGCTTTTGAGAAAGCGAAGCGGGAAGATAAGCCTGTTTTCCTAAGCGTGGGCTACAGCACCTGCCATTGGTGCCACGTGATGGCGCACGAAAGCTTTGAAAATGAGAAAATTGCAGAGCTTTTGAACGAGTATTTTGTTCCTGTAAAAGTAGACAGAGAGGAACGCCCGGATATCGACAGTGTCTATATGGCAGTCTGCCAGATGCTTACCGGCAGCGGCGGCTGGCCCATGAGTATTTTTATGACGCCGGAGCAGAAACCTTTTTATGCAGGCACCTATTTTCCTCCCAATTCCCGCTACGGAATGCCGGGCTTTGGGGAATTGTTAGTGACCATAGCAGAGCACTGGAAAAGCAAAAGGGAAATGATATTGGAATCTGCGGAGAAAATATTTCGTCATGTCCGCTCTGAGGAAACTTCTAGTTTGGGAACAGATGCTTGGGAGAGGGGGCAGACAGGCGCACCCGGAGCAGAAACTTTTGAACAGGAGGTCCGCTCCGGGGCAGCACTTTCGCGGCAGCAGGATAGGCTTGGAGCAGAACTCCCGAAACAGGCAGCGGCGCTTTTTGCGGAAATGTTTGATTCAGAAAACGGAGGCTTCGGCAGAGCGCCAAAGTTTCCTACACCTCATAATCTTTTGTTTCTCACCCGATATGCACAATTAAAAAAAGACATTGCGGCGATGGAGCAGGTGAAGCTGACTTTAAAAAAGATGCGGCAGGGAGGGATTTTTGACCAGATCGGCTATGGTTTTTCCAGATATTCCACCGATGAACGCTTCTTAGTGCCCCATTTCGAAAAAATGCTCTACGACAATGCGCTTTTAATCATGGCTTATGCGGCGGCGTATCAGGCGGCAACGGGATTTCCGGGGGAAAAAGAGTTTCTCGAAACGGCGGAACAGACGGCGGACTATATCTTCCGGGAAATGACAGGGGAGCAGGGACAGTTTTACTCGGCGCAGGACGCGGACAGTGATGGAGAAGAGGGAAAATTTTATGTCTGGGACTATGACGAAATCATAGCGTTTTTGGGAGAAACTCAGGGCAGGCGGTTTTGCGCCCAGTACGGCATTACAAAGCAGGGAAATTTTGAGGGGAAAAATATCCCGAATCTTCTTTACACGGGAGGCAATGGCGCTCCCTATGAAGAGGAACGGAAAAAACTTTATGCTTACCGGAAGGAGCGGGGCAGACTGCACCTTGACGATAAAATCCTTACGTCATGGAATGCCCTGATGATTGGAGCCATGACAGTGCTTTTCCGGGTGACGGGAAAGGAAAAATATAGAAAGGCGGCAGAGCGGGCGGCAGCTTTTATAGAGGCAAAGCTTTCGGAGGGAAATTTGCTGTATGTCAGTTTCCGGGAGAAAGCGCATTCAGAATACGGTTTTTTGGATGACTATGCTTTTTACGGAATGGCATTGCTTTTGCTTTACGATGTAACGGGAGAAAGCGTTTATTTAGACCGGGCAGAGCAGATGCTAGACGAGGCAGAACGGCAGTTTGCAGATAAGGAGAGCGGAGGCTATTTTCTCTATAGCGGGAAACATGAAAGCCTGATTACCAGACCGAAAGAGACTTATGACGGGGCGATTCCCAGCGGAAATGCAGTGATGGCGTATGGTCTGGTGCGGCTCTGGGAGCTGACGGGGAAGGAAAGCTACAGAGATTTAGCGGAAAGACAGCTGGCATTTCTTGCAAAAGCAGCAGCGGACTATCCGGCGGCGCATAGTATGTTTCTACTGGCGCTGCTGCGGTATCAGCATCCGGCGGAAAAGATTACGGTGGTGTTGGGCAGGGGAGATACCAGAGAGAAAATTCTGCCGAACCTGCCGCTTTGGGCGGAGGTTCATTTCCTCTCGGAAGAAACGGCGGAGTACCGGAGAAAAGAGGGGGAGACAACCTATTATGTGTGTAGGGATTATATGTGCCTGCCGCCCACCAATGATATAGCGATTGTATAACGGTAACATCTATGAGATGGTTTCTGTGGCGGAGATTTTGGTACATTTGCCGGAAGAAATATAGTAAAAAAGTAACAAAATAATTTGACAAAAAGAGCATCCCTGGAATATACTGATAGCATCAAGGCGTTTTTGAAAAAAGAGTAACAGAAAAGGGGAGCGCAGTGATGAAAAAAGTAACAAAAAGATACAGGGAGGAAGAATTATGCAAAAGAAAAGCAAATGGATGAAAAAGATAGCCCTTTGTCTCACCATAGTGTTGGCTGTTGCGCTGGTGCAGGGATGTGGCGGGCCAAAGACAGATGAGGATCGTCTTGCAGCTATGCAGGAGTTTACTTCTCCGGATGGCAGTGCGTCAATTTATCTGGACAAAAGCTGGGAAACCGAGGAGGGGCAGTATGAAGGCTGGCTGTTTGCAGGCAGTCAGGACGGCAGGGAGGCTCTATTTTTACTGCAGTTTCCGAAAAAGGGCGTGAACCGTATGGTTGTGGATATGGAAGATATGAAAACCCAGGTAAAGGAAACCTATGGTATTTCCGGAGAGACAGAGGCGGAAACACCGGAGCTTCCCGGCGTGGAAAACGTAAGCGCACAGACCGTAACCCTTCAGTTGGGTGGCCAGACCGCAGATTGTTATCTCGTTTACGGGGAAACGGATTATGCTTATTATTCCTTTATGTTTGTTGCTTATACAATGAATGATGATGTGATACCAAATGCGAAGGTAAGCTGTTCTAAGTTTGTGGAGCAGGCGCCGGAGGAAGAGGATTCTACAACAGTGGAAATCACTGATACTGTCCGTTGGTTCAATGCGTCCTATGCGATACTGACAGAGATAAACGGCTGTGACTATAACCGCTTTGCGGGGCTTCCGGCAAATGAAGAGTCGAAGGCGCTAGAACAGCAATCCTTAAGCGAATGGTGGGGCGTGACAGACCGGGCTTCTGCGGACGAAACTTTAGACTGGGCATTGAATGAGGGACACCGTGCGAACTTTGTGGAAGAGATGGATTATCTGAAACAGGGTGGATTTTTTGAGATGGATGATGCGGGAAGAACGGCTTTCTTAGAGGAAAATTTCAACTACGATTCTGACGAGATTACTTACTATGCAGCCTTTTACCCAAGCGCTTATGAAGCCTATGAGCAGAACGGTGCAAAAGCCATTGCAGGCTGGGATTACTGCCGTGCCATGAACCTTTTAAGCTTTTATTATCTTGCAGGTTATTATACCGAGACGGAAGCGTTAGACAAATCCTTGGAGATTGCACAGATGATTCAGCCGGAATTTACATCCTGGGACGAGATGATGGAGAGCTATCTGCTGGGATATGAATACTGGGGACAGGAAAGTTCTGACGAGCGCCGTGGTATTTATGAGGATTTAAAAGGAAGAGCGGATAACCCATATGCGGTAGATTACAATTTAACTCTTGAAAAAACGTGGTAATTATATTTAAGGAAAGAACAGGGTGGAGAGCCTGCTGCCGGAAGGAAGAATATTCCGGCAGCAGGCTCCTGTTTTTTACTTTTGCAGGAAACGGCGGAACTATAGTTACCTGCAACTCTTGCGGGCATCACGAAGTGACGATTTTTTTGGTGGAGCGGTTTTTTGGGGGTAATAAAAGATTGACGCACCTTATCACAATCCCTTATAATACAGAAAGGTAACCCGGTTTCTGCTGCATTTTTGTAAGCCGGGGCAGGACAGGAGGAAACAGCATGTCAATGGACCAGAGTAAAATTCGTAATTTTTGTATTATAGCTCATATCGACCACGGCAAATCAACCCTTGCCGACCGTATCATAGAGCGCACCGGAACACTGACCAGCAGGGAAATGCAGGCGCAGGTGCTTGACAACATGGAGTTAGAGCGGGAGCGTGGAATCACCATCAAATCCCAGGCAGTCCGCATTATTTATAAGGCGAAGGACGGGGAGGAATATATTTTTAACCTTATTGATACGCCGGGACACGTGGATTTCAATTATGAGGTGTCCCGGAGCCTTGCCGCCTGCGACGGGGCAATCCTTGTGGTGGACGCCGCCCAGGGGGTAGAGGCGCAGACTTTAGCCAATGTGTATTTAGCCTTAGACCATGACCTTGATGTAATGCCGGTTATCAATAAGATAGATTTACCCAGCGCCCAGCCGGAGGCGGTGATTCAGGAGATTGAGGACGTGATTGGAATCGAGGCTTCCGATGCGCCGAAGATTTCCGCCAAGACAGGCTTAAATATTGAAGAAGTGCTAGAGCAGATTGTAGAGAAAATTCCGGCACCCGCAGGAGATGCCGCAGCACCTTTAAAAGCGTTAATTTTTGATGCACTTTACGATTCCTATAAGGGAGTTATCATTTTCTGCCGTATCAAAGAGGGGACGGTGAAGGTGGGAGACACGGTGCTGATGATGGCAACCGGGGCAAAATCAGACGTGACGGAGGTGGGATATTTTGGCGCAGGGCAGTTTATTCCCTGTGAAGAATTATCGGCAGGCATGGTAGGTTATCTCTGTGCCAGCATTAAAAATGTCAGGGATACCCGTGTGGGCGATACCGTTACCAATGCGTCACGCCCCTGCGTGGAACCACTGCCGGGCTATAAAAAAGTTAATCCCATGGTTTACTGTGGCATGTATCCGGCGGACAGTGCGAAATACCCGGATTTGAGGGACGCACTGGAAAAATTGCAGATTAATGACGCTTCGCTGCAGTATGAGCCGGAGACTTCTTTAGCGTTAGGTTTTGGTTTCCGCTGCGGCTTTTTAGGGCTGCTGCATTTAGAGATTATCCAGGAGCGGTTAGAGCGTGAATTTAACTTGGATTTAGTGACCACAGCGCCGGGCGTTATCTATAAGGTATACAAGACCAACGGGGAAGTCATCGAGCTGACCAATCCCTCCAATCTGCCGGACCCGTCAGAGATTGACTATATGGAGGAACCGGTGGTGTCGGCGGAAATCATGGTGACCAGCGACTATGTGGGCGCCATCATGACTCTGTGTCAGGAGCGCCGGGGCGTGTATATCAGCATGGAATATTTAGAGGAAACCCGTGCTCTGATTAAATATGATTTGCCGCTAAACGAGATTATTTACGATTTCTTTGACGCATTAAAATCCCGTTCCAGAGGCTATGCTTCCTTTGACTATGAGTTAAAGGGCTACGAGCAATCCGAGCTGGTAAAATTAGACATCTTAATCAACCGGGAGCAGGTGGACGCCCTGTCCTTTATCGTGTTTAAAGACAGTGCTTACGAGCGGGGCAGAAAAATGTGCGAGAAACTAAAGGAAGAGATTCCGAGGCACTTATTCGAAATCCCAATTCAGGCAGCCGTGGGCGGAAAAGTTATCGCCAGGGAGACCGTAAAGGCAATGCGCAAGGATGTCCTTGCCAAGTGTTACGGCGGCGATATTTCCCGTAAGAGAAAGCTGCTTGAAAAACAGAAAGAGGGAAAGAAGAGAATGCGCCAGGTGGGCAATGTGGAAATCCCACAGGAGGCATTTATGAGTGTGCTGAAATTAGATGAGGATTAGGATATGGGAAAAAAAGAATTAGAGCTTTATATCCATATTCCCTTTTGCGTAAAAAAATGTAATTACTGTGATTTTCTTTCCTTTCCGGCAGACGAAAGTACCCAGGAAGATTATGTGATTGCGCTGAAAAAGGAGATTGCCTTTTATGGGAGGCAGTATCCGGGGCGGGTTTTGACGACGGTTTATATCGGCGGCGGGACTCCCTCCTGGCTCACGGAGCGTTATATGGCGGAGATTTTGTCGGAGGTGTTCCGCAGTTTTACTGTGGCGCCGGAGGCGGAGATTTCCATTGAGTGCAATCCGGGAACCATTACCGGCCATAAGTTTCAGGTGTATCGGGACAGTGGCATTAACCGCTTAAGCATCGGGCTGCAATCGGCGGACAATGAGGAATTAAAGGTGATAGGGCGGATACACACATGGGAGCAGTTCTTAAAAACCTATGAGATGGCGCGGGATCACGGGTTTTCCAATATCAATATTGACCTCATGTATTCCCTGCCGGGGCAGACGGCGGAAACATGGTATGCTTCCCTGCAGAAAGTGCTGCGATTAAGACCGGAGCACATTTCAGCCTATTCCCTTATCATAGAAAAGGGGACGCCCTTTTATGATTTGTATAAATTCGATGCGGTAAAACAGCAGGCGGGACTGCCGACGGACGCCCTGCCGACCGAAGAGGAAGTTTACCGGATGACGAAGATGACGGAGCAGCTGCTAAAAGAGGCGGGATATGAGCATTATGAAATCTCTAATTTTGCCCTGCCGGGGTTTGCCTGCCGCCACAATATCGGTTACTGGAAACGTATCGATTATCTGGGAGTGGGATTAGGTTCTGCCTCTCTGTTAGACAATATCCGCTACACCAATACCAATGAACTTTATACGTATCTAAAAGAGGCGGAACACCTCCGTGCCGGATTATGGCAGCAGGAGCAGGCGGACGGAACGACAGCAGAGCTGCCCGCCGTAAATCTTCATGCTGCAGTGGAGCCGGTGGGAAGAAAAGCGCAGATGGAGGAAACCATGTTTTTAGGGATGCGTATGACAGAGGGGGTCTACCGCACGGAATTTGAGAGGAACTTCGGTATTCCGGTGGAGGCGGTCTATGGAACGGTATTGCAGCATTTGCAGGAGGAAAAACTCCTTTTGAAGCGGGAGGGCAGGATTTTCCTCACGGAAATGGGGCAGGATGTGAGCAATTACGTGTTGGCACAGTTTTTGTTAGATTAAGAGAAAATCAGAAATTCTTAAGAAATTATTCAGTAGTCTTTTCTTTGGGGATAAGGTATGATGATAAGTAGGAAATAATAACAGAAAGAACGGGCTTTAACGTGGGAAGACGAAGGAAAAAAATTCTAAAAAATCTGATATGTATTACCTATTGCGCTATTGAGCTGGGGATTGTCCTGTTGGCGTTTAAGGGTATGGAGCGTGTGATAGAAAAGGTTTATCCGGCAGCCGCGGATTTGCCTGTGATTGAAGGGGAAGTTCTGGTATTAGACGGGGAAACGGATACTACCCTAGAAGAGGACAAGCTGACGGTCTGCATTGACGCTGGGCATGGCGGAAAGGATAACGGTTCCGATTACCGTCTGCGTTATGAGAAAAATGATAACTTGAAAATAGCCCAGGCAGTGGCGGCATATCTGACAGAGCAGGGAGTACAGGTGATTATGACCCGCAGTGACGATACTTTTTTGTCCTTAGAGGAACGCACTGCTTTTGCCAATGAGAAGGGGGCAGATTATTTTGTGTCCCTGCACCGGAATACGGGGGACGGAAACGGAGTGGAGACCTGGATTCGCAGTAACGCCGGAGAGGAAACGGAAGCCTTGGCGGAGAATATTATGCAGGGGCTTTCTGCCGTGGGAATTCAGCGAGACCGTGGCGTGAAAAAGGGCACCCAGAAAAGCGAATCCAAGGATTATTATGTCAATCTCCACACCACTATGCCGGCGTGTATTGTGGAGCTGGGCTTTATGAACAGTGTTGCTGATAATCAGCTGTTTGACGAGCATTTGACAGAATATGCAAAGGCAATTGGCAATGCGGTGCTTGCCACCTATGAGGCATACGGGCAGTCTGGCGATGCCGTGGGAGAGAGCGTTCCGGAAACCACAGAGGTTTCTACAGAAACGGCAAATACAGGACAGGTGCTAAGCAATCCGGTGGTGGAGAATGTGGAGGCCTTGGACAGTACCAGCCAGGAATGGGGACAGGGCGTTAATATGGATGAGAAAAACCGCCCCACAGGCGCTTTGATGCTGCAGGAAAAATACGGGAAATATAACGCTTATTTTATCGGGGAAGAAAGTCAGACCATTTATCTCACCTTTGATGAGGGGTATGAGTACGGACAGACGGAAAGTATTTTAAATACCTTAAAGGAAAAAGGAGTGAAGGCAACCTTTTTTGTGACGAAACCTTATGCGGAGGATGAGCCGGAACTGGTAAGGCGTATGATTGACGAGGGGCATATCCTTGGAAACCACAGCGTCACCCATCCCTCTAAGGGGCTTCCCTCCCAGACCTTAGAGCAGCAGCAGAACGAGGTAATGGGAAATCACGAATATATCAAGGAAAATTTCGGATATGACATGTATCTGTTCCGTTATCCCACTGGGCGTTTCAGTGAGCAGTCCCTTGCCATGGTGAATAACTGTAATTATAAGAGCATATTCTGGAGTTTTGCCTATCTGGACTATGATGTGAATAACCAGCCGGACAGGACTGCAAGCCTTGCAAAATTAAAGGAGCGTCTGCATCCGGGGGCTATCTATCTGCTCCATGCGGAGTCGGAGACCAATGCGGCAATTCTAGGGGACTTTATTGACGCTGCAACGGCGGCGGGATATGAGTTTGGCACGATGTAGATTTTCTGTGCGATGACATAAGTTACAAAAAGGATAAATAAGATGGAATATACATTATATGAACTGGCAGTTTACTTTCTGGTGTACTCTTTTATCGGCTGGCTGTTAGAGACCTGTTATCTTGCGATAAAAGAGCGCCGTTTTTTTAACAGGGGATTTATCAATCTTCCTCTTCACCCCGCCTATGGCGTTGCCTTTGATATTTTGCTTGTAGTATTGCCTACTTTACGGGGAAGCTATCTGCTGCAATTTATCGTGGTTATGGTAGTGACGGCTGTGGTGGACAGGATGTCGAAAGCGCTGGTGAGCCGTATCAGCGGCGGTGTGCTGGGTGGCGAGGAAGATGACAGCCTGCTTTCCGGCAGCAGGAGGGGAGTGTGGATTTCCCTTATGGCGGCAGCGGCAACCTATCTGATGTATCTGTTGCTCCATCCGCTTCTGGTAGCGTTGGTCTATCTGCTGCCGGAGCTTGCTGTGCAGATTACGGCAGGTGCATTGCTGGTTTTCCTTGCCCTAGACTTTGTCACGGTTTTTTATGCAGTGAGAAAAGGCGGGCACGGGGCAATCCCCGACCGTAAGCTGACCAGTGCCCAGAAGTTAGGCAGCCATATCTCTGATTTTATCTGGAGGCGCCTCCAAAAGGCATATCCCGGAATTGGCAGTGTGAAAGAAATGGACGGCAGCGGGGTGGTATTTGCCAGGGGAATCTGCTTTGACAAGCTGGTGTGGGTCTTTTTCGTGTCGGCGCTGATTGGGGATATCATCGAAATGCTGTATTGCCGTTTTACCGGAGGAGTGTGGATGAACCGATCTAGTGTTCTGTACGGGACTTTCAGCTTTGTCTGGGGCTTTGGGGCAGTGGTTTTGACGGTGTCACTGCAGCATTTGGCAGGAAAACAGGACCGTCATGTGTTTTTTGCAGGATTTTTGGTAGGCGGCGTCTATGAATATCTGTGCAGCGTGTTTACGGAGGTAGTCTTTGGAACCGTGTTCTGGGATTATAGCTGGATGCCATTAAATATCGGCGGGCGTACCAATGTGCTGTACTGCTTTTTCTGGGGGCTTTTGGCGGTGTTCTGGATAAAGATTGTGTACCCGCCCATGAGCAGCTCCATTGAAAAGATTCCGCCGCTGGCGGGGAAAGTCATGACGTGGGTGGTGATTCTTTTTATGGTATGCAACGGGTTTCTGACAGCGGCGGTGATGGTGAGATATACCGAGAGACACAGCGGGCAGACACCTCCGAAAGCATTAGCTAGGCTGTTAGATGAGCAGTATGATGATGCGTTCGTGGAACGGAGATGGCCGAATATGAAGATGGCGGAGTAAAAAGCATTGAAAAATATCCGTATTCATGTTACCATTAAGTACACTTTGCAAAGAGCATTGAAAATCCTTTTTGCGATAGTGGAAAATGAATAATCTGAAAACAGAATGTGGCACTGACACTGAAATGAAAATCATTGAGGTGAAAGGTATGGCATAACAGAAAGAAAAACGGGGCTAGAGCTATACCTATTTTTGGGTATGGCTTTTTTAATGCACACGGGTGCGGAGTGGAAGGATGCAGCAAGAGCTGCCCGCACCCGGCGCAGCGAGTAGGGAAAAATTCTTCCCTACTCGATTGATTAAAACCATAGGAAAAAGTAAAGTCTGCAAAGAAAAAGTCAGGCAGAAGAAAGGCAGAAAAAATGGAGACACGAGTTGCATTAATCGGGATTATTGTAGAAAATGTAGAATCTACCCCCCAGCTAAACCAGCTTTTACATGAGTATGGAAGCTATATCATCGGAAGAATGGGAATCCCCTACCGGGAGAAGAAAGTAAATATCATCAGTGTGGCGATTGACGCACCTGGGGACGTGATAAACGCCCTGTCCGGGAAAATCGGGCGTTTAGAGGGGATTACCGCTAAAACAGCTTACTCGAATATTGTTTAGTGGACTAATACAGGACGAAAACAGAGAGGAAAAAACATGCAGCGTAACTATGAAATCATAGACCGAATAGAGCAGACCGGAAACATTGACAGAGAAACATTAGAACTGCTGCTGACAACAGAAGACGGTGCCCTGAAGGAATATCTCGCCGCAAAAGCCAGAGAAACGGCACAGCGGATTTATGAGAATCAGGTCTATATTCGGGGGCTGATTGAATTTACCAATTATTGCAGAAATGACTGCTACTACTGTGGTATCAGGCGCAGCAACGGCTGCGCCGAGCGTTACCGCCTCAGTAAGGAGGAAATCCTAAGCTGCTGTAAAAACGGATATGAATTGGGCTTCCGCACCTTTGTGTTACAGGGCGGTGAGGACGGTTTTTATACGGATGGGCGGATTTGTGAAATCGTATCGGAAATTAAAAACCGGTATCCGGATTGTGCTGTGACCCTTTCCATCGGAGAGAGGGAGCGGGAAAGCTATGAAGCGTTTTTTAAAGCGGGGGCGGACCGTTATCTGCTGCGCCATGAGACTGCCGATGAAGCCCATTATAAAGAGCTGCATCCAGAGGAAATGTCCTTTCAACATAGAATGCGGTGCCTTAGGGAACTAAAGGAAATCGGCTATCAGACGGGCTGCGGGTTTATGGTGGGTTCTCCTTACCAGACCTTCGATACCTTATATGAGGATTTACAGTTTATCCGGGAATTGCAGCCGGAAATGGTAGGGATTGGCCCCTTTATTCCCCAGAAGGACACGCCTTTTGGGAAAATGCAGGCGGGAACCATAGAGCGGACGCTGCGGCTTTTAAGCATCATCCGTCTGCTGCACCCCTCCGTACTGCTTCCGGCGACCACCGCCCTTGGTACCATTCACCCGAAGGGCAGGGAACTAGGCATTTTAGCCGGGGCAAATGTGGTAATGCCTAATTTATCTCCTGTGGCGGTGCGGGAAAAATATAAATTATATGACAATAAAATCTGTACCGGGGACGAAGCGGCAGAGTGCCGCTACTGTATGGAGCGGCGGATGGAGAGCATCGGCTATCAGGTGGCAGTGGACCGGGGAGATTTTATATAGTAAACGCAAAAAACCATTGCGTTTCCTATAAATTAACTAACCGGAAAGCAAAGCGGCTGACCGGAAAGAAAGGAAGAGAGTGTATGTACAACGTAAGGTCCATGAAAGCGGAGGAATTTATCTCCGACGAGGAAATTAGGGAAACTTTAGCCTATGCGGACGCCAATAAGGAAAATGTGGCGCTGATTGATGAGATTATTGCAAAGGCAAAGTTAGGAAAGGGATTAAACCACAGGGAGGCTTCTGTGCTGTTAGCATGTGAAATCCCGGAAAAAACAGAGGAGGTATACAAGCTGGCGGAACAGATAAAAAAAGACTATTACGGCAACCGGATTGTGCTGTTTGCGCCGTTATATTTGTCCAATTATTGTGTCAACGGCTGTGTTTACTGCCCCTATCATCTGAAAAATAAGCATATCGCCAGAAAGAAGCTGACCCAGGAGGATATTGTGAAGGAGGTGACGGCACTGCAGGATATGGGGCACAAGCGTCTTGCCATTGAAGCGGGGGAGGACCCGGTGAATAATCCCATTGAGTATATTTTAGAGTGTATCAATACCATTTACAGTATCAAGCACAAGAACGGGGCCATCCGCCGCGTCAATGTCAATATTGCGGCAACCACCGTGGAAAATTACCGTAGGTTAAAGGAAGCGGGCATCGGAACCTACATTCTGTTTCAGGAGACTTATCACAAGAAAAATTATGAAGAGCTGCACCCCACAGGACCGAAGCATGATTATGCTTACCATACGGAGGCGATGGACCGGGCCATGGAGGGCGGCATTGATGATGTGGGCTTAGGCGTGCTCTTTGGACTGGATAAATACCGCTACGAGTTCGCGGGGCTTTTAATGCACGCGGAGCATTTAGAGGCGGTTCACGGCGTCGGCCCCCACACCATCAGCGTACCCAGAATCAAACATGCGGACGATATCGACCCGACAGCCTTTGACAATAGTATTGATGATGAAACCTTTGCAAAAATCTGCGCTCTTATCCGGGTTTCCGTGCCCTACACCGGAATGATTATTTCCACCAGGGAGAGCCAGGCGGTGCGGGAAAAGGTGCTGCCCCTCGGCGTATCTCAAATCAGCGGAGCTTCAAGAACCAGCGTGGGTGGTTATGCGGAGCCGGAGGTAGAAGAGGAAGTGACCAGCGAACAGTTTGATGTCAGCGACCAGCGAACCTTAGACGAGGTGGTCAACTGGCTGATAAAGTTAGGCTATATTCCGTCCTTCTGTACCGCCTGCTACCGGGAGGGCAGAACTGGGGACCGTTTTATGGAGCTGTGTAAAAACATGCAGATTTTAAATTGCTGCCACCCGAATGCGCTGATGACGTTAAAAGAGTACTTAGAGGATTATGCCAGTGAGGAAACAAGGAAAATCGGAATGGAATTAATTGAGCGGGAGTTAGAGAAAATTCCAAATCCCAAGGTGAAACAGACGGCTTCTGACCATATTCATGATATTGCAGAGGGTAAGAGGGATTTCCGGTTTTAGCAGGAGCTTATTTTGGTGTATGTCTGAGACACTGGAATGGTTTTCTTTTTATGATTGTAAAACTATGAAACAGGAAAAAATTCGGAAAATGAAAGGGAGAAGCGTATGGCAGTAACATTAAATGAAACACCCGGCAGCAGCCGTCTGCATATCGGTATTTTTGGAAAAACCAACAGTGGAAAATCTTCTTTTATCAACGCATTTACCAAACAGCAGGTTTCCATCGTGGCGGATGTGGCGGGAACTACTACAGATCCGGTGTATAAGCCCATGGAAATATACCCTTTAGGCGCCTGCGTCATCATCGATACGGCGGGCTTTGATGATGACACAGAACTGGGGGAACGCCGGGTCAAAAAGACGAAGCTGGCGGCGGAAAAGACAGAGCTGGCGGTGATTGTGGTGGCAGACGAAGCGTTGGAGGAAGAATTTTCCTGGTTTTACTTTTTTAAGGAGCGGAACACCCCGGTGCTTTTTGTGGTAAATAAATCGGATATTCTGGAAAATACAAAAGCCATTGCCGCAGCCATCGAAGCGGAGACGAAAACACCGCCCCTTTTTATCAGCGCTAAAACCGGAGAGGGAATCGAGAAGGTGAAGGAAGCGCTGGCAAGGCTGATTCCGGAAAATTACGGCAGCCGGCTTATTACCGGGGACATCGTCGGGGAGGAAGATTTAGTGCTCCTTGTCATGCCCCAGGATATTCAGGCGCCCAAAGGGCGCCTGATATTGCCCCAAGTGCAGACCATAAGGGAACTGTTGGATAAAAAATGTCTGGTGATGAGTGTCACCACCGATAAAATGGAACGGGCGTTAGCGGCATTGGCAGAGCCGCCGAAGCTGATTATCACCGATTCTCAGGTTTTTGGCTATGTCTATGAGCATAAGCCAGGGGAAAGTATGCTGACTTCCTTTTCCGTCCTTTTTGCAGCCTGCAAGGGAGATTTGCCCTACTATGTGGAAGGGGCGAAATGCTTAGATTCTTTAAGACCTGATTCCAAGGTGCTGATTGCGGAATGCTGTACCCATGCGCCCTTAAAGGAGGATATCGGCAGGGAGAAAATTCCGAGAATGCTAAGGAAGCGTGTGGGGGAGGAGCTTACCGTAGATTTGGTCAGCGGCACGGATTTTCCGGAGAATTTGTCCGGGTATGATTTAATCATCCAGTGCGGGGCATGTATGTTCAACCGGAAATATGTGCTTTCAAGAATAGACCGTGCAAAAGAGCAGGGAGTTGCAATGACAAACTATGGCGTTGTCATTGCCCATTTGGCAGGGATTTTGGATAAGATTATAATGCCTTAGAGGCGGTTTGCGAAAAACCGCAGAAGAGGAGAGAAATCAAAATTGCAAGTATTTCGTTACAAAAAAATGGCATTTTGTTACCAGAAATGCGGGAAAACTTATTCTCCAGGAAAATTCAGCCGATAAAAAATAAAAAGAACGGGGAGGCACAGCTATGGCAATAACAGGAATTGCGGCAGCAGACAATACAGCATACCAAAAGATGGCGCAGAGGCGGGCAAACAGCCTTAAGACGCAGGCAGAATCAGAAAAGGATACCTTTGAACATAAGATTTTTTCCCAGGAATTAAAAGATATCGGCATGGTCAATCAGGAGGAATATCTTGCCTGTGCAGGAAGGCTGCAGGCGACGCTGAAATCGGACAGAAGCGATATTGACAGTGATGTGATGTCTAAGAGGGTGGAAACGGAAAAGAAAGCGCCGTATGCCTATCTTGCGGATGAAGGAAATATGGTTGTGTATAACGGTGTGGCATTTTATTGTGATAATGAGCATCAGGCACTCTGTTTAGGGGATATGTCAGACGAGGATAATGTGCTTACCATACCGCTGTCGGAGGGCGGCTGCCTAAAGGTTAACCGGAATAATATTGGTGATTTGTCCAGGGCAATTTCCATGTTTTCCCCGGAGGACGTGAACCGGATTTTGAGTGCCATTGAGCAGGATAAGGTCTGTGCAGGGCGTATGCTTGAGATTGATGAGATGAAAAACAGCATCGGCGAAGCCGAGGAGGCGGGCAGCACCGGCAGTAATTCCTAGAAAACAGCATATCTAAAAAATAAAAGAGGAACGAAAAAGTTTTTAGACGGTAAACTTTTTCGTTCCTTTTTTGCTATCATAGGAGAACCTCATGGCATTCCTATGGAAAAGTGTAGATTTCTCTACGGTATGAAAAAATGCCAAAGGAAAATTATTTTGCTAAAAGCATCATAATCTTATTGCTGCGCTCCACAAATTTTGTCATGGCATCTACGGAAAGCGGCTGGTTAGAAAGCATTGCCAAATCGTAGAGCTGTTGGCAGAACATGGGAACATGCTCGGAGTCCTTGTTTTCGAAAATATATTTTACCAGCTCGTTGTTAGCATTTAAGGTTAAGGTCTGGTCTGCGGCGAACATATTCGGGTCCATGCCTCCCATACCGCCCATGGCGTACATCTTCATCATATCCTGCATACGTCTGCCTTCCTCGGAGAGGGTAATAACGGAGGAGATAGAAGCATCTTTTAACTTATCCACCTTTACCGTCAGCTTGTCGTTGTTCAATGCTTTTTTGAATACCTCGGTTAAGGTATCGGTTTCTGTTTTCAAATCTGTCTCGTCGGTCTCGTCCTTTAAGGCCTCGGTGACATCCGCATCAATCCGCATGAATTTATAAGTTTCATTTCTCTGCTCTAACTGGGAAATGAAAGAGGTATCAATGTTGTGGTCTAAGATGACAGCGTCCATTCCCTGCTCCTTGAACATTTTAATATACTGTCCCTGCTGAAGCTTGTCGGTGACGTAATAGATAACCTTGCGCTCGTCTTTTTTTTCGACATCCCCGTCTGCCGGCTCCGGGGCGCTTTCCACTGGATTGCCGTCCTTATCAACTACTTCTGCCTCTGTAGTTTCCGCACCCTCTGCTTTTTCTTCCTTTACCAAAAGTTCCGGCAGGGTCAAATATTTGTCATCTAAGTTCTTAAATAAAATATAGTCGTTCATCTTATCACAGAACTTGGTGTCCTTTAAGCAGCCGAATTTGATAAACGGGCTGATATCATCCCAATATTTTTCGTAATTTTCCTTGTCCGTCTTGCACATGCCGGAAAGCTTGTCGGCAACCTTTTTGGTGATGTAATCGGAAATTTTCTTTACAAAGCCGTCGTTCTGCAGTGCACTTCTGGAAACGTTTAACGGCAGGTCAGGACAGTCAATAACGCCCTTAAGCAGCATTAAAAATTCCGGGATCACTTCTTTGATATTGTCGGCAATAAATACCTGGTTGTTGTATAATTTGATGGTTCCCTCGATGGAGTCGTACTCTGTGTTGATTTTCGGGAAGTATAAAATACCTTTCAGGTTGAAGGGGTAGTCCATATTTAAGTGAATCCAGAACAGCGGCTCCTTGTAATCTAAGAATACTTTCCGGTAAAATGCCTTGTATTCCTCGTCGGTGCACTCGTTTGGATTTTTTGCCCATAAGGGGTTGGTGTCGTTTAATGGAACCGGACGTTTTACGATTTTTAATTTATCCTTTGCCGGGGAAACTTCCACGATTTCTTTTTCGCCATTCTCGATTTCTTTTTCCTCGGTTTTCGCTTCTTCATGAATCGTCTCAACCACGGTGTCGGTATCTAATTTGTCAGCGGCATCGATGGTTTCATATTCTGTTTCTGCATTTGCTTTGCGGAGGAAAATCGGGGTAGGCATGAAAGAACAGTATTTTTCAATAACCTCTCTTGCACGGTACTCGTTGGCAAATTCCAGACAGTCCTCGTTTAAGTATAAAGTAATTTCTGTTCCGATGGTGTCCTTGGTGCCGTCCTCCATCTCGTAATCCGTGCCGCCGTCACAGCTCCAGTGAACCGGAGTAGAACCCTCTTTATAAGATAAGGTATCGATGGTAACCTGGTCTGCTACCATGAAGGCAGAATAGAAACCAAGACCGAAGTGGCCGATAATCTGGTCGTCGTTTGCCTTGTCCTTGTATTTTTCGATGAAATCCGTTGCACCGGAAAATGCAATCTGGCAGATATATTCTTCTACTTCGTCGGCGGTCATACCAAGACCGTTATCGATGAATTTTAAAGTCTTGTCCTCGGGGTTTACGATGATTTCAATTTTTTTCTTGTAATCAGCCGGGAACTGATACTCGCCCATCATCTCTAATTTCTCTAATTTTGTGATGGCATCGCAGCCGTTAGAGATTAACTCACGATAGAAAATATCGTGGTCGGAATACAGCCATTTTTTTATGATAGGAAAAAGATTATCACTGTCGATTGAAAGATTTCCATGTTTGTTTGCCATAATAAAACACTCCTTTGCAAAATTTCTTCATAAATAAGATATTATAACTGCAATTTTGAAAAGTCAATAGAAAATTAGCACTCTTTTTGAATGAGTGCTAACAATAAGTGAAAAACCTTGAAAAACAAAGGGATTGAGGGAATTATTAAAAGTTTATAAACAGCAGAAAAGTACGGTAAGGCTGCTTTGGTATGAGGGGAAGGGATAATAAAAGTTGGAATTGTGCAACATAGCTATTTTTAATCTTTTTTAGCTTTTATAAAAACTGAAATAAAGGTAAAAATAAACAAAATACTGAAATATATTGTGAAAAACGACGAAAAATAAAGGAAAAAATCATGAAAAAGAATATATCAATTAGATAATTTTTAAATTAATATAATAGCAAGCAGAGAAAGTTAATTTTCAAAATAAATTAAAATTAGCTCAATATGCGTAAAATGAAGTAAGAACAGGAGGAAAGCATGAGGAAGAAAATTTTGTTGAAACGAATGGCAGCCATGGGAATGGCGGCGGCAATGACGCTATCGTCTCTTTGCCTGCCGGAAACCGGAATCACGGTTTACGCCGAAGAAGTGACGGAAACTGTTGAAACGGAAATGGCAGAAATGACCGAAGTTTCTGGAATTACGGAAACATTAGAGGTGAATGATACTTCAAAGACACCGGAAGAGGGTGAAACTTCTGAAATAAGTGAGGTTTCTGAGACTACCGAAACGTCGGAAGAACTGGAGACCGGGGAAATGTCGGAAATTACCGAAACGTCGGAAATAGAAACTCTGGAGGCGGCAGAGACAGAAGAATCGGAAGAGACAGACGAAAAAGAGGTGGAAAAGTTAGAAGAAGCTGCAGAAAGAAAAGCGGAAGCCGGAGCTTTTTATTCTAATACGGCGAAAAAGACAACAGATACCTTGGATTTGCCGGAAGAGAATTGGAGTGATAAGAAGGAGCTTGCCTATGATGAGAGTATTTCCGATGTGACAGTCACAGAGAAATTCACCATGACGGCAAAGGTATCCTTAGACAGCACGGCTTATGCTTCCTTAGAGGGAGAGGACGACTTCCTGAAAATACAGGGCGTTGTAAAACTGGGAGACGACTGGAAATGGAATGACAGCCAGGATATTAAACAACTGATGAAAGACAGTTTTTCACAGGAAGGTAATACCTATCAGGCGAAGATTGCCATTTCTTTTAAAGAAATAGAACCGGCAGCGCTTAAGGGTATTTATTTTGAAATATTAGGCAGCGGTTTTAACGGTGCGGTATCCGTATCGGACGTAACGCTGATGGCGGTGCAGGAAACCCATGAGACGGTTATCTATGAAAATGCGACACCGTCCGAAGCAAAGGAAGTAGATTTTTCAAATCTGAGCGAAGAAAGCTGGGCGGATGAAGACATATCGGTGATTGAAATCAATGTGTCTGATTCAGAGGTAACAGCTGATATGGCGGAGAATGCAGTTGTACGGGGAACCGTTACTGTAGATGAAGCCCTTTATGGTTCACTTGATACCGACGGTTCCTATCTGAAATTGCAGTCTGTTGTGAAGTTAGGGGCTGACTGGACATGGACAGAAGGAAAAGATTACCCTTATCTCGACAAAAATGCGTTTACCAAAAACGGCGATGTGTATACCAGCGACTTTTCCGTAAATTATTCGGATATTACGCCCGGTGCGCTGCATCAGATGATATTCCGTATGGTGGGAGTTGGCGCAAAGGGAAGCTATTCCATTTCTAACGTTTCCATAGCAAATGTAGAAACAGGAACTGCACCCCTTCCTGTAAAAGAGCCGTCTGTTGTGGAGGATTTCGAGGACGCAGCTCTTGGGGATGCAGCAGGCTGGATGCAGGAGACCGGCTGGCAGTACGACAATTCCGTGACTGCGGCGGTGGCAGAAAAGAACGGCAGCAAACAGTTAAAAGTAGGGCTTGACTATACCGGCTGTGAAGCAGTGAGCTGGAGCGAAGCCAAAATTAAGAAATCTTTTGACGGACTGGACGTGTCAGCTTATAACCTTCTGACCTTTGAACTGACTTATCCGGAGGCGTTTGTCGGATTTAAAACAAAAGTTTTCGCGCAAAACAGCGAAAGCAGTACAGAAATCATTAACAAAGAGGGAACGATGGAGGCATCTGACTTGGGTGACGGAATGAAAAAAGCAGTTGTCACCGTGAAATTCTCACCGAACGGGACGGCAATTACCGATATGACCCTGGGTATCGTAGGCGTAAATACTTCCTTTGTGGGAGAGGTCTATATTGACAATATCGTGCTGTCCCAGTATGACAGTGCAGCCGATTTTGTGGAAATCACCTCTGTACCGGGAGCGGGCACAACCGCAGATATCAGCCATATGCCGGGAGAGGTAACATTGGCGGATATCAATGCCACCGATACCACAAAGGCACTCTACGCATATCTGAAAAATTTGGATTCTGCGGACCAGGTGTTATTCGGGCACCAGAATGATACACATAAATGTGTGGGAAAAAATGAGGGCGTATATTCTGACACCAAGGATATCACCGGCAGCATCAGCGGTATCGTAGGAATCGATTCCTTAGCACTTACCGGAACGGAGCTTGGCATTACAGATACCTCCGAAGCGGTGGCAAAATCGGTGGAAATCAGTAAAGCAGCAGCGGCGGAGGGAGCCATCATTACCCTTTCGACCCATATGCCGAATATGAGCAATGCGAAAATTACAGCGACACCGGATGGAGCATACAGATATGATTTCTCTGGCTGTGATTTTTCGGAATCAAAGGATTTGTCTAACAACTGCGCACAGGAAGTGCTGCCCGGCGGTAAATACAATGCACAGTTTACTGCATTCATGGACATTATCGCAGATTATGCGTTAGCATTACAGGAAGAGAATATTCCGGTATTATTCCGTCCTTACCATGAGAACAGCGGCGGCTGGTTCTGGTGGGGAGCAGCCACCACAGATGTGGAAACCTACAATGCGCTGTACCGCTACACCGAAGATTATCTGGCGGAAAAAGGCGTACATAACTTTATTTATGTCTATTCTCCCAACGGACCGTTGACTTCTGAGGAAGAATACGCAAAACGTTATCCGGGCGACGACTATGTGGATATTGTGGGATTTGATTACTATAATGATTACAATGAATATCCGGCGCAGTATGACGACAGCTTTATGGAAAGCCTTCGTACCACCTGTCAGGTAGTGAAGGGCTTTGCCGGGAAACACGGCAAAGTGGCGGTTGTGGCAGAGACAGGCGTCAGGGTGATGAAAGCCGACGGTTCTGACAACGAGGGTATTTTAGTAAAGGACAATCCCATTAAAGGACAGAACTGGTACAGGAAAGTCAACCAGATTGCAAAGGAAGAGGGAATGTCCTACTTCCTGGTATGGGCGAATTTCAGCGACACCAACTTCTATGTTCCTTATAAACACGGAGAAAAGGGACAGGAGTTAGTCAACGAGTTTATTGATTACTATAATGAAGATTCCTCTGTATTTGCCAACGGAACCAATTTCTATGGAACAGCCTCCAACTCGGCTGTGACAAACACAAATCCGGGAAATGCAGGCGGATATTTCACCAACGTATTCGCAAAAGGTGTGATTATGGCGGGAAATGTGTTATCTGCCAATGTAAAAAATGCTTCCCAGGTACAGTTTGTATTAAAGAATGGGGAGGCAGTACAGACTTTAAACGCAGTGAAAAACGGAACTGTTTATGAGGCAGCTGTAACAGCAGAGATTTTAGCAGCATTAGGACAGACCGATATCGGAACGGTAAGTCTTGTGGCGGACGGAAAAACCTTAGTCACCCTTTCTTTCATGAGCTTTGGAAAAGAAAAAGACAAGCTTGCGGAAAATGTGATTGACAACTTTGAATTGTATTATGGAGACAATGATTATCTCGGCGGAACCTATTCGGAAAATTCTGCGGCAAACTGCAGCTCTGCCTTTGAGTTAGACAGTGCCAATAAAGCTTCCGGCAGCTACGGCGGTGCCTTCCATTATCATCTGAAGACAAGCGGTTCCGAAGTATGGACCGGAAGGATGAAGGGCTTAGAGAGCATAGACTACAGTGCTTACAATGCCATTACCATGTGGGTAAAACCGGATGGAAAGGGACAGAAATTAGTCATTCAGTTAGTATCCGGCGGCGAGGACTTTGAATGCTATCTTACTGATTTTGTAAAGACCACAGAGGCGAGATACATTACCATTCCATTCAGTCAACTGAAGGGAAAAAATAACGGAACCTTTGACCCCAAGAGCATTACAAAATTTGCAGTATGGTGCAACAGCATTGCGCCGGAGGGACAAAGCAGTGTAGATATTGATTCTTCGATTGTATTTGACGATATTCAGTTTGTAAATGTAGACACTGCTTCCTTAAATATTGTCAATGGCTATGCAGTGACAGAGCAGCCAGTGGTACAGCCGACCCCGGAACCTGTACCGACCCCGGAGCCTTCGCCAGTCCCGGAACCGGGAGCGGAAGAGACGGAGGTAAAAGTATCTGCCATTAAATTAAATAAAACCACGGCAGCGGTAAAGAAAGGAAAAACCTTACAGTTAAAGGCAACCGTTACCCCGGCAGAGGCAAAGGACAAAGCAGTTGTCTGGACTTCCTCTAATAAGAAAATTGCTACCGTAGACAGTAAGGGAAAAGTAAAGGGTATTAAATACGGAAAAGTAACCATCACGGCAACGGCGAAGGACGGCAGCGGCGTAAAAGCGGCCTGTAAGCTGACAGTGGGCTATGGCATTACCTATAAGCTTGGTAAGGGCACAAATAACAGCAAGAATCCGGCAGCCTACTATAATGAAAAGGTAGCGCTGAAAAATCCAAGCCGCAAGGGTTATGCCTTTAAAGGCTGGTACACCGATAAGAACTTTAAGAACAAGATTACAACGATTAAAAAAGGTACAAAGAAAAACTATACCCTCTATGCAAAGTGGGAGAAAATCAAGGTTAGCAAAACCCAGATTATTTCTGCAAAGAACAATAAGAGCAAACAGATTGCATTGAAATACAAGAAAGTGTCCGGTGCAAAGGGATATGAGATTTCTTACTCCACAGATAAAAAATTCAAAAAATCCGTGACAAAGAAAACCACCACCAGGACGAGCTGTAATCTGACAAAGCTGAAAAAGGGAAAAACTTATTATGTGAGAGTCCGGGCGTACAAAAAGGACTCCGCAGGAAAGAAAGTTTACGGCAGTTATTCTAAGGTGCAGAAAATCAAAGTGACGAAATAAGTAGGAAATCAGTACTGAAAATTCGTTGCGGCGGTGCATGAATTATGCTAAAATGTGCATATAGGCAGACAAAGCTTTAAGGTCTGCGGGTAAAATTGTGACAAGATTAGAGGCGTATTTCATGATTATACTGAGGGCAAATTCGGAACTGAAACACACATTTGAAAAACTGATAAGGACCATGGGAGCCAACGTTGTCTGGAACGGTTTATTTGTGGTGATTGATAATTGCCTGATTTTACAGGGAGCGGTGCGCTCCCTGTTTTTTCATTTTGATAGTAGAAAAGTACTGGAAAATATTATTGAGCTGCCCATCAAGGAGGAAGACGTAACGGATACCGATGGAGAGCCGAAGGTACAGGATGCCGTCAATATGATTTTGTACAGCTTTGGAAAATGGGGAACCATCAAAGGGCTTCGGGTGGAGAAGAATTATGAACAGCTCAATCGGCTGTTTACCGGAGTGCTGGCGGAAACAGGCATAGAGCCGGAATATACAAGGGAGCATTTTCAGTTTTACCAGAACGGAATCAGGGTGACTTACGAGGATGTCATCCAGGCGGCGCTAGAGGCGGGGGAAAAGCAGCTCGAAGAGCCGGAAAAAGGAGAGCAGGCAGGGCTCTGGCACAAAGTAGCCTGGAAGAAGGCGAAGGTCACATTTCCCAAGGAGGAAACCACACTGCAGGAGCGGCGCAGCGGCAGGCTGGGAAATAATTTTTACCGGATTGGTTACCGGTGCCCGGACTGTGGGGAAATGCTTCATATGGTGGTTTATCCGCCGGGCCGGGAATTTAAGATAGAGACGCCGGAGGGGGCGGTACTTCTGGCGAGGGCCTGTACCTGTGCGAGATGCAACAGCTTTTTTACCCCATGCCCGGAAAAAATGTTAAGCGAGGGGGATATTTACCGTCTGGACTTTGAGGAGGACAGGAAGGCTTACGAGGACTACCTGGAACTGTTGGGAAAGCAGGGGGAACGAGTATCAAATTACCGTTATAATATGTTTGCTGACGGACGGAAAACAGGGAAAGCGGAGCAGGAGAATTTAGAAGAAGCCTGTGAAGATTTGGAAAACTGCGGGGAGGCTGATTTACTGGAGCTTTCGGATAAGATGGAAGAGGGCTTTTTCTCCGATGAGAGCATTGCCCGCTGTGAAAAGAAGGTTCGGGAACAGCTGTGGCTCCGCGGGCTTTCCCTTGGCAGAAAGAAGTCCCGGAGAGACAGGGGGAGAGAAGAGGGAAGAAGTTCTGATTCCGCTGAGAAAATGCTGGGAGATGAAATCGCTGCCGGGCAGGGGAAATCTTCCGGTGACGGAAAAACTGCCGGACGGGGGAGAGCTTCTGGTGACGGAGAAACTTCCAGTCAGGAGAGAAAATTCGGTGACGGAAAAGCTTTCAGTCAGGAGAGAAAATCTGGTGACGGAAAAGCTATCAGCCAGGGGAGAACTTCCGGCGACGGAAAGATAGCGGGAAGCGGTACAGATTCGTATGACAATAGAATGCCGGGAAATGGAGAAGCTTCCGGCGAAGGCAGAAATTCACAGGCAGGCTCTGGAAATTTCGATAAGCGGGCAGGCGGAACCAGGGAAAATACAGGTGCAGTGGGACAGACTGCGTCCGAAAAAGAATTAGAGGAAACCAGAAAAAAATACGAAGCAAGATTTCAGGTATTAGACCGTCTTTCCGAACGTCAGCTTTCGGAATTAAAAACACAGTTATCCGCAGAACAAAAACTTCCTGCAGGGGAGCGTCAGGCATATCTGTCCCGAATTGAGGAACGGCAGGGCAGACAGAAGGCAGACCGGCTGAATAAAAAGATAGACAGCTGCGCCGGGAAAAATTATGCCATTTTAAAACGGGTTTATGAGGAAGTAAATCAGGAAGAACTGCCTGCCTCCATGAAAGAGGAACTTTTAGACCGCCTGCGGCAATGGATGAAAAACCAGGCGGAGTCAGAAGTGAGAACCCTGATGGAGAAGATGCCGCCGAATTTAGACCGGGCACGTTACAAGACATACGAGAGCCGTATCCGGGAGTATGAGGAAGTGGATTTAAGCCCCTATGAGGAAATGTTAAAAGAGAGACGGAGGGCAGCGGAGCAGCAGGAAGTTGCCAACATTGTAAACCGTGCAAGAAAGAGCAGCCGCAGTGATATCGTGGCATTGATGGAGAAATTAGAAAAGGGAGATTATCTGCAGGAAACCGTGAATGCCTACCTGGAAAAATTAGAGGAACGTCTGCGTCAGATGGATATGGCAGCAGTAGACGGGCTTTTGGGGGATACCATTCATCTGGATTTTGAAAAGGGAATGGAGGCTTACAATGCCATCGAAGAAGGAGATTTTCTGCCGGAAATCAGGGAAAATGCTCTAAAGACGTTAGAGAAGCGCCTTTCCAAAATAAAGGCGGACGAATGCGAGCTGCTGGTGAAAAAATTGCAGGAGGAATTGCAGGAGGCAGGTGTTTCCGAAAACGAAAAGCATCATTTTTACCCTGCCAGAAAGGTACTGTTAAAACAGGCGCTGCCGGAGGAAACGGATCTGATTGATTTTGCCCTGGCTTCTTATGCCGCCGGGCGGGGATTGTTTGAGTACCCCATTTTGGTGGTGGATTCCACCAGAAACGGCAGCGGGAAAGAGGGAATGATACTGACGCCGGAACATCTTTATTACAGTAACCTGCTGACCTCCTTCGGCATGGGGATTTCGTCCATTGAAAGCATTACGGCTTCTACAGGACTTTTGAACCGGGGGCTTTATGTGAAACAGAAGAACGGCACAAAAACGAAAATTCCCTGTGTGGTAGACAGCAGGGAACTGACTGCATTTGCGAAGGTATTAGATGATTTTGTGAAGTATTTACAGGAAAAACCGGATTCCAGAAATGTCTCCTATTTAGCGCAGGAGAAACACGATACCATCTGCTGTTTCCGCTGTGGCTATGTCTACAAAGGAGGAATGGAGTGCCCAAAATGCGGTTATAAAAACAATGAGTAATTTATAAAATTTCTTTGGAAATAGTGTTACTGCCCTTTTATCCTGCCCTATAATTACTGTGGTTGCTTGTCACAGAATTAACTTTACAGATATGCGATGAAGACGGCAAGGCAACAGTCTATGTGCCAAGTGCTTCTTTGCAGTTGCAGGCAAGAGCATGGGATGTAAATAATGGAAGAGCGATTGCCGGCTATAATGTACCAAGCGGAAGTAGCGGCTATGCCTACTTTGCAACTACAAACACATTTGGACTAGATTTTGATTCGAGAATTGAGTTTGATATTTTTTATAATCATGTGAAGTATCATGTCAGTGTGACAGAGGACGGATTTACCTATAAAGAAAGCTAAATCAGAATAGAAATATGCAGGCTGACAGATGATGGTTAAATGACAAAAGCCATCGTCTGTCAGTTTTTTATTATAGCAGTTTCAAGACAAAAACGGGAGAGGAATTAGTAAAAAGGAGAATACGTCAATGATCCTGCCTTCAATGATTATACCTCTATATTTTGTCTGGTTCATGAAGGAAACCTCAGACATGGTAAATATTTATAACTTCTGATAGAGAGGGAATTCTCCTTCTGTTATTCATCAGATATGATTTTTTAACTTATTAACTGTATAGCTCTTGTGGCTATATCATTATTATACTAGGAGGAGAAAGCACTGCTGAACCGATTAGAGAAATACAAGGCGAACTATCTGTTGTTCCTTTGGGATTTTAAAGTTCCCTTCAGCAACAATATGTCTGAGAAAGATCTGAGGATTTGTAAAAACAGGGAAAAGATGACAGGTGGATTTCGTAACGGGGATGGGAGATAGATGTATTGTGACATCATTAGCTTTGTAGAAACCGTAAAGCGGAAAAAGAAAAATATATTCGAGAGTATCAAAGCCCTTATAAATGGCACATCAGTTATTGAATGACTGGTGTATTAACCATGTATTTATTTAAGGGGTGCCTGAACTGTTACGATTTAGCAATAAATTTGACGGATTTACAGTACGATAATGCTCATGCAGTGGATATTAAGGCAGCGAACCAGAGTTGTGTGGACACATCTGCAGTTCTCGGAATCAGAAAAAATGCCCGCGATGGTGAGCTGGTGAATACAATACCTCTTGCTGCGCTTTCGAAAGGTGCAGTGACAACTATTAGCTACTTGTGGAATGAAAATACAGAGAATTATGATAGCCATGCGGATAGTTTGTATTTTGAAGTAAAAACAGACAGCGAAGAACGATATACAAACAATAATTATGATTTTATCTCAGTGGGAGCGCAGAATGCAGACCCTGGCGATAATACGAATCCCGGAGACGATGGAAATACGCCGGGAGGAGACAATACGAATCCCGGAGACACAGGAACAAAGCCGGGGGAAGATAATCCCAATCCGGGAGACAACGGAGCCGGAGATAACTCAAATCCCGGAAATACAGGAGGAGAGACTTCCGGCAGCGGTGAAGGTGGGACCGGAGAAAATCAGAACTCCGAAAATAGTCTGGAGGTTAAAGTAACAAAACTCAAGATTTCCGCTCCTTTGAAGAAAATCGCCGCTGGAAAAATCAAATAAGGCAAACCCAAAAGATAAGCCACAGTAAAAAGATACAACAGAAAAATCCGGCGGTGAACAACCAGCCGGATTTTTCTAAAAACGTTGCCCATTTAAGTCCAGTAGCTTTCCAGATAGGTTTGAGTATCCTCCGCGGACAGGTGATATTTGTCTGTTAATTTTGAAGCAACATCTTCTTTGGAGGTGCCGAACTCCCGGCATGTCTCGATAAAAATTTTGATGTATTCCTGTCTGGCTTCCTCTTTTCCAATCTGCCTGCCTTCTTCTTTTCCAATCTGCCTGCCTTTTTCTTCTCCAATCTGAAGTCCTTTCTGAAGTCCTTTCTGCGTGGCTTCGTCCCGAATCATCTGTTCCCATTCCCAGGATTTCATATAGCTGATGCTGACCTCCTTTCTGCGTTTAACCTTGTTCACGAGGTTTTCCACAGCGGCGATGTTTTGATTTTTGACGTTTGCCACCGTGGTTTCTTCTAAGTATTTTAACATATCGCAAAGCTCCTGACTAGGGTTTCCTTCGGTGCCTCTGGTGTAGAGAAAAATTTTTTTTGCACCGTCATCGTAAGGAAGGGAATTTTCTTCCACACATTGATTTTGAATCGTATAGACCATGCGGTTTTTCCCGAAGGGGTCATAGGGTAGAATAGTGATGATAACAACCTCCGGCAGTGCATGGTAGGACATATCGGAGGCGAGAAGCTGGGTGTCGATAAGCCCATGATAGTAGCGCATCCGTCTGGGGAGAGTTTCTTTTTCATAGCGGGTATTTGGTTCGATATCGTAGATAGCGGGGAGCACCTCGGCGTCAAGAGAAGCTTCGTGGGTAAGAGAGAGGTCATCGGAAACAGCTTTGATATAGGTGTCCATTCGGATACCGTGCCTGTGGGTGTCAATGCCGGGAATTTCTTTTTGCGGAACTACATGGACTTTCCGAATGGGTTTTCCTAAGATGGTGCTAAGAAGAATGCGGCAAAATTCTTCACTGATATCCTCCTGCAGCAGCATCTGTCGGAAAAGGAAATCATCTAACAGGTTCAAATCTTCTAATCTGCGGTGAGGAAATTTGGTTTTCACAGCAGATGTTGGTGCAGATGCAGGTGATGATTGTGACAGCGTCAGTTTCGTATTCGTATGTTCGGACATAAAAATCCTCCTTTTGTAGGTTTTGAATGATGATAATGCGGCGAATTGCCATGACTTCTGTTTTGCAGAAGTGAAATGTGTAAAAATTGGGATGATTCCAAAATATTTCATGGAAACAGTAATGTGTAAATAATGAAATATATTTCATAAAGGCATTTGCAAAATATAGGGTAATTATAGTACAGAAATGGGAGGATGACAAGTGAAAATTTTATAAAATATCAATGGTTTTCCTTTTGACACCCGAATCATTGTTTTTGAAATCCAAATCTGTCATCTGGGTAAGCCTTCATTGAATAGTAACAGTTCAGCCCTCCCTGTGCCCTGGGAGGCTGAAGTGTTAGAAGTTTTTAATAAAATCGCATAAAATATATTCCAATTTCATAAAAATATGGTATGATATTGCCATAAGGTTTGTTACAGAATTAACAAAACTTAGCATTCATGTACATACTAAACGTAATGCCGCGAGGGGTGCGGCGGAATGGAGGAGAAATGGCAAGATTTACACTACCAAGAGATTTGTACCATGGAAAGGGTGCATTAGAGGCATTAAAGTCATTTGAGGGGAAAAAAGCAATGATTTGCGTTGGCGGAGGTTCCATGAAGCGTTTCGGTTTCCTTGACCGTGCAAAACAGTACTTAGAGGAAGCAGGCATGGAGGTTCAGTTATTTGAGGGAATTGAGCCGGATCCGTCTGTTGAGACCGTTATGAAAGGTGCCGAGGCAATGCTGGCGTTTGAGCCGGACTGGATTGTTGCCATGGGCGGCGGTTCACCCATTGATGCTGCTAAAGCAATGTGGATTAAATATGAATATCCGGATATCACCTTTGAGGATATGTGCAAGGTGTTCGGTATTCCGAAACTTCGTAAAAAAGCGCAGTTCTGTGCGATTTCCTCCACGTCAGGAACCGCTACGGAGGTAACTGCATTTTCTATTATTACAGATTACAATAAGGGTATCAAATATCCTATCGCAGACTTTGAGATTACACCGGATGTTGCCATTGTAGACCCGGATTTGGCGGAGACCATGCCGCAGAAATTAGTGGCGCATACCGGAATGGACGCCATGACTCACGCAGTAGAGGCTTATGTTTCTACAGCAAACTGTGATTTCACAGATCCGTTGGCATTACATGCCATTAAGATGATTCAGAATGATTTGGTGGACTCCTACAACGGAGATATGGCAAAGAGAGATTCCATGCACAATGCACAGTGTCTTGCAGGAATGGCATTCTCCAACGCATTGTTAGGTATCGTGCATTCCATGGCACACAAGACAGGAGCGGCTTTCGCAGACCATGGTGCACATATTATCCACGGTGCAGCCAATGCGATGTATCTGCCAAAGGTTATCGCTTTCAACGCAAAGGATGAGACTGCTAAGGCACGTTACGGCGAAATCGCTGATTTCATGGGACTTGGCGGAGACAGCTTGGATGAAAAAGTTACACTGCTCATCAACTATTTAAGAAAGATGAACGACGACTTAAATATTCCCCACTGCATCAAGAATTACGGTGCTGACAGCTATCCGACGGAGCAGGGCTTTGTACCGGAGGATGTGTTCTTAGAGAGACTGCATGATATCGCAGCCAACGCTTTGTTAGATGCCTGCACAGGTTCTAACCCGCGCCAGCCGAGTCAGGAAGAGATGGAGAAGCTTCTGAAATGCTGTTACTATGATACAGAGGTAGATTTCTAAGAGAAGTAAAATGACATAGTTTTTATCAAAGAGATGCAGGGCACCTTATTTCAGAGAGAAACAAGGCTGTCCTGCATGTTTTACTGTGCCGCTACGGTATAATAACGACAGACTTATTAGTGTTCTTCCAGCCAGCGGACCGCGCAGTGCGCCAAACAAGCGGAACCGATTGGACAGACGTTTTCATTGAACTGAACCTTCGGATTGTGTGCAGGGGCATCCCCCCGCTTATCCATATATCCTGCCGAAAGATACATGAATACGCTGGGGACTCTCTCCGCAATAGTTGCAAAGTCCTCAGAAGCACTGGCTGACGTGTCGGGAACAGGAGTCAGATCGGGAATCGGCAGTTCCTGCATATAGCCTGCTATCTCGTTCGTCATAGTAGGATCACATATTAGTGGTGGCACCTCAGAAATCATCTCGATCTCTGCCAATCCCCCAAATACCTCCGCGGTCTTGTGAACAATCTCCTTCAGCCGCTGGACCAGTTTCTCACGGCTGGCGCTGTCATTGGTACGCAAAGTCCCCTGGAGGAGGGCTGTATCAGGGATTATGTTGGGGGCCGAACCTGCGGAAAAATTGCCGATGGTCAGCACACAGGCTTTGCTGGGATCTGCTTCGCGAGCAATCAGCGATTCCAGAGCAAGATAAATATGGACACCGATATTGATTGGATCGATGGAACTGTGCGGATATGCGCCGTGGGCACCCCGCCCATGGATTGTGATTCGAAAACCATCCACAGAATACATCATGGTTCCGCCACTGTTGTACATGAACAAGCCTACAGGCATCCTCCCGGGACCGACGTGATAGGCTAGGGCTGCCTCCACACCTTCCAGTACCCCATGTGCCAGCATATCTTTTGCGCCCTCAAAGGTTTCTTCCGCAGGTTGGAACATAAACCGAACCCTGCCAGACAGCATGGCTTCATTTTCTTTTAGCATCTTTGCCGCTGTCAGTAACATGGCTGCATGGAAATCGTGGCCGCAGGTATGAGCCTCTGTACCGGTTGGACAGGAAAAGATTTCCCCGCTTTCTTCTGGCATGGGCAGCGCATCCATATCCGCTCGGAGCAGAATTGTCCGGCCCCCTTCCTGGCCCAGCTCTGCAGTCACTCCATGCCCGCAGGGATGGGGATCCAACCCATATCCTCTCAATTGCTCCATAACATAGGCTTGTCCTTTGGGCATATGAAGACCCACTTCTGCGTTGCTGTGCAGCCAACGGCGGTGAGAGATAGTTTCTTCGCGCAGTTCCAGTGCCCGTTTATAAAAATCCATAATCGTACCTCCTTAATTTGCTATGAAAAATTAGTAAACATATGCTGAGAAAATTATAGCAAACAGCGTTGATAACTTCAACAATGTTTATAGTTTGCCCGCTATTTATAAAAAAGACACATCTGACTGTCACAAAAGTTTTAGCAAGCCGCAGGGATAGACGTAACAAAAAAACGATGTTACATAAGTGCTGCCTTTCCCATGAAACAAAAGACCCGCCGGATGTGAGGCACATCCGTAGGAATACAAAGTTACCAACAGGGTTCTACTGTCCTTTCCCTCTGCATAAAATAATGGAAAGCAGAGTTTGGGAATGGGTATGGAAAAAAAGAAAATAAAGATAGCAGGGACGGCGCTTTTATTTGCCGCCATGTTTTTTGTGGGAAGAAGTGCAGCTTCCTTCCAGACGGAGGGAGTTCTCCTTCCTGCCATGGGAAACCATATGTCAGAAGAGGCGGAAAACTGGGGGCTGGGCTTTGGGGCGGAGGGTACAAAGCCTACGGGAAATGCCACGGCGGAGGAATTGAAAAAATATAACGCCTATTATGTGGGGGATAAAGAAGATAAAGTGATTTATCTGACCTTTGACTGTGGCTACGAGAACGGGAACACAGAGCCAATTTTAGAAGCCCTGAAAAAGCACAATGCGAAAGCTACCTTTTTTGTGGTGGGTCATTTCTTAGAGACTGCCCCTGAGATTGCAAAGAGGATGACAGAGGAAGGTCATGCCGTGGGAAACCACACGTATCATCACCCGGATATGTCGACAATCTCGGATTTGGAATCCTTCCGGAAAGAGGTGGAGGATGTGGAAAATCTGTATAAGGAAATTACGGGAAAGGACATGATAAAATATTACCGTCCGCCTCAGGGAAAATACAGTACGGAAAATTTGAAAATGGCAAAGGAGTTAGGCTACAGTACCTTTTTCTGGAGTCTTGCCTACGTGGATTGGAACGTGGACAGCCAGCCCACCAGGGAGCAGGCATTTGATAAATTGTTAACAAGAATCCACCCCGGAGCCATCGTTTTATTACATAGCACCTCTAAGACCAACGGGGAAATCTTAGATGAACTGCTGACAAAGTGGGAGGAAATGGGGTATCGGTTTGCACCGCTGTCAGAACTGCTTTAAAGTGACAGGTACTTGGCGCAAAGTGAAATCAGTGATGATACCTTGACAGGAAAATATTATTTTTTTATACTTGTTGTAATGTCTTAAAACTGCTGCGGCAGCGGGAAATAAAGCCGGGTAAGGCAAATACAGAGAGTAAAGGAAAAAGAGAAGATGTCAGAACCAATGAAAATTACCTATAAAATTTATTTAGAGGCGGAGGACGTATCTCAGTCCCGGATTTTGTCCACTACCTCTTATTTCACCAATCTGTTTAAAAACTGCACTAATTATTACTTACAGTCAGCCAAGATAGATGATGAGTGTGATATGGAGGATTTTACACTGCGGCTGTATGTGGAGGAAACCATAGAAGAGGAGGATTGCAGCCATGAGGAGGATGCAAAAGCATTTTTAGGGGATATGGCGGAGTTTTTAGATGCCATCGCCATGGCGCAGTCCTACCTAGATATGGAGGGAAGTTTTTCAATTTCTTATGAGGGCGTGGAAGAGGAATATACCTTTGAATCAGAGGCAGGGAAAGATTTTTGTGATTTTTTTGATGTACAGGCCGGTTGATATTACTACAAACACTAGACGGTTTTCAGACAGAGTACGATGTTTTGTACTTTACATCTTATGAGGATATAGAGAGGAAAAAAGAGCAGGTTCCTGTCTGCAAGGAAATTATTGAAAAAGGAAAGATTATTTATCACAAAGAGGGAGAAGACTGCGCATGACGGCTTCTCCCGTATTGTCCATTGCCAAGGCGGATTAAAAAACAGCAAATAGATGTGTTGCTTCTCCCCCAATTTTATAAAAAACACAGTAAAATTTTATGCTTCGTTAATTGCAATAAAATTTGGAAAGGAATAGAGTAAGATTATAATTTTGAAAGAAACAGAAGCGTAAGGAGAGAAAGAATGAGTAAAGTAATCGGAATTGACCTTGGTACCACCAATAGCTGTGTGGCAGTGGTGGAAAACAACGAGCCTGCAGTGATACCCAACCGTGCAGGAAACCGTACGACACCCAGCGTGGTTGCTTTTACAAAAAACGGGGAGCGGTTAGTGGGGGACAGTGCGAAACGCCAGCAGGCAGCCAATGCGGAGCGCACCATCAGCTCAGTGAAACGGCAGATGGGGACAAACTATTCGGTCCGTGTGGATGGAAAAGACTACAAGCCCCAGACCATCAGTGCCTTTGTGTTGATGCAGTTAAAGAAGGATGCGGAGGAATTTTTGGGGGATACGGTTACCGATGCCATTATCACAGTTCCGGCTTACTTTACCGACGCACAGAGGCAGGCCACAAAGGACGCCGGAAAAATTGCCGGGTTAAATGTACTCCGAATTATAAACGAGCCCACAAGCGCAGCCCTTTCCTACGGCTTAAACCATGGGGAGTCCCAAAAGGTGATGGTATACGACCTCGGAGGCGGCACCTTTGATGTATCTGTGATAGAAATTGAAGATGGAGTTATCACGGTTTTAGCAACCTCCGGCGACAATCACCTCGGAGGGGATGATTTTGATAAATGTATCGTGGAGTGGATTGTACAGGAATTTAAAAAGGAAACCCATGTGGATTTGTCAAAGGATCTCACGGCTTATTACAGAGTCTGTGAGGCGGCGGAAAATGCCAAAAAAGAATTATCCACAGGGGAGACAACCAATATCAATCTTCCTTTTCTCTCCCAAAGCAGAGGAGAACCGGTTCATTTGGATATGAATCTGACCCGGGCAAAATTTGAAGAATTGACCCAGGATCTCATTGAGCGGACCAGTATTCCGGTGCAGAATGCCCTTTCTGACGCGGGGGTAAATTATAATGTACCCATAGATGTGGACATAAAATTTGACCCCAATCCCATTTCGTGGACACTGAAAATACCCCTAATCCTGTTTCATGGACACTTATTAATACTCCTGTCAGGGTAAATCCTG
>ERZ808024.93-NODE-93-length-90151-cov-8.887970_pt1 | contig 90151 bp, 78 predicted proteins | sample MGYA00380181_ERZ808024 | MGnify/ENA primary metagenome ERZ808024 (study PRJEB31490, sample SAMN06133413) | mouse gut metagenome | isolation source: Z2_1 | host: mice | place: China: Chengdu | collected 2015-05 ...
GTGTATTTTAATCATTCCTATCATCTGCTATTATTGGTTTAATAGCTTAATCCTATTGTGATATCATGCCACTACTAAGTTGTTAACATTGGTTATTTATATATTATATTTTATAATAATCTCACACATTTTCCAATCCAACATATTATCAATATCAATAGAATCTTTTTCAGACATAATATACTTCTTTATTTTGGTAAAACCTGACATGCTTTTTTCAAGTATTGATCTGCTATTCATAACATAAATAGCCCCATTATATTCATACAATCTTAGTGCGTCCTGCCGGCGGATTCCATTCGCAGTATCAAACACATGCTCCAAATATCCTTTGGCATTCTCTTTGAATAAGATAACAGAACCCTTGTTTTCCTTAACAGATACCACCATATCTATATCATCAGAATAGAGATTCATTGCACCTTTTACCTGATCTGCTGTTCTCAGCGGAGAGGTTGGCTGCAGAAGAACAATATTATCATATGCAGTTCCTTTATCTTTATAAAAATTTAACGCATGGCAGATGACATCATTAGTTGTTGCCGTATCCGCCGCTAAACTCTCCGGCCGTATAAATGGGACCTCCAATCCACTTTTTTCAACAACCTCTATAATTTCGCGATCATCTGTAGATACACAGATATTCTCATCTCCTGTCAATCGTCTCGCTACATCAATACTATACTGAATCAGTGGTTTCCCGTTAAGTTCTTTTATATTTTTCCTCGGTATGCCTTTACTCCCGCCTCTCGCAGGAATTAAAAATAATGTTTTCATCTGCTGCTCCATATTCTACAGATCATAAAAAGATTTTTTCACTTCTATTCCCTTATCAAAAGCGCCTTTTATGATATCAACGATCTGCTCCGACGCCGTCCCGTCCCCGTACAGATACGCCGGACAATGCTCCGTCTTTTCCGCCGTTAATATGGCTGCCTTTATCTCTTCTGCTCCCGGTTCACAGCAGATCACACTTTCCGCCAACAGCCTGCCTCTCTGACGCTCTCCTATATTTACTGCCGGAGTTCCAAGTACCGGCGCTTCTAATATCCCGCTGGAAGAATTGCCTAACACAAACTGTGCATATTTCACAGCGCTCAGATAACGCACCATCCCAAGATTTGCCGTCAATCTTGCATTGCCATGTTTCTCGGCAAATTCCGCAAGTATCCTATTGACCATATCTCCTCCCGCATCCGCATTTGCCATCGTCATCAGGAAAAATAGATCCTGTCTGTCACACATGGCCTGACACAGTTCCTTCGTCTGTTCCCTGGCCGTCTCCCTCTCCAAAGTCACCGGATGAAACGTGACCACTGCATACGGCATACCTGCCGGGATCCCCGCTGATTTCCGAACCTCATCCTCCTTCATCAGCGGAGCATGGAGTATATTTTCCGTTCCAAGTGAACCTACATTAAATACCCTGCACGGATCTTCCCCCAACTGAATCACTCTGCTGCGGTATCTTTCCGCCGCTGTAAAATGAAGACAGCTCATTTTTGTCAAAGCATGGCGGACACAGTCGTCTACCGCACCCTCCGTCACTTCGCCTCCATGGATGTGCAGGATCGGAATCTGTTCATTCATCGCGGCACATCCAACACCAAGCATCTCCGTCCGGTCGCCGAGTATGACCAGCGCATCCGGTCTGTCCTTCCTAAAACATTCGGCGAATCCCTTCACCGCATTCGCCATGGTCAATGAAATGTCATAAGGCGTATTTCCTTCCTCCAGAATCGGGATCTTATGTGCTATCAGGAATCCGTCATCCTGGATAAATGATATCGTATTCCCGTGCTTTTCTGACAAGTGTGTCCCCGTAACGATCAGATCAAGCTCCAACTCCCTGTCAGAATCTACTGCACGGATCAACGGCGTTAACAACCCATATTCAGCCCTGGTTGCAGTTACGATCGCTATTCTCTTCATATCTCTATCAGCTCATCCTCTTCAAAATCTCTGTTTGCTTCCTGCCCGATCACTTCATTCCACATCATCGGCGATATTCCGTTACCCGGCCGTTTTGTTGTAAGATTATCTACTGAGAACCGTTCACCTTTCGTTATATTTCTCAGCGCAACAATGCTTTTTCTCGCTGCGTCTCTGTTCTTGATTTCAGACAATACAGGTTCTTTTACATGCGTACCTTTTGCAAGTTCAATCTTGCGTATTCCCTCCGCCAGCCGCTTCAAGGCGTCCGGCTCAAGACTCGCTTTATGGTCTGGTCCCGGCATATTCCTGTCCAGGGTGAAATGCTTTTCTATTACAGACGCTCCCATAGCCGCGGCCGCCAGACTGATCTCTATCCCCTGTGTATGGTCGGAATATCCCACTGGACATCCAAATTCATTTCTCAGGGTATCCATAACATTCAGATTCACTTCTTTTACCGGCGCCGGATATTCTGTCGTACAGTGCAGAAGGGTCAGCTCAGGAGTTCCCGTACTCTTTAGCGTATCAACAGCTTCATGAACCTCCTTCATGGTACTCATACCCGTAGACAGGATGACCTTCTTTTTTGTCTTTCCTATTTCTACAAGATACGGGTAATTTGTGATCTCTCCAGACGGCACCTTCCATATGTCCTGCATATTATCCAGAAACCGTATGCTCTCTATATCAAACGGAGTCGAAAGGAATTGTATCCCAATCTCCCTGCAATAATCTGCAAGCTCAATAAAATCCTCAAAAGAAAGCAATAACTTCTTAAGCATTTCTTTCTGGGATTCCTCTTTTCCAGTGTTCCTTTTCTGATACTCAGCCGTTCCGGCATATTTGGAAACAAGGGAATCAAGTCGGGCAGTCTGGAACTTCACTATATCCGCCCCGCATTCCTTCGCCGCCATGGCAAGCTGCTTTGCTGTCTCCAGATTCCCATTGTGATTCACACCTGCCTCAGCAATAATTAAAATACGTTCCATTCTTCTTCACCTAATTGAACCACTGTTGATCCGTTCCTCCATCTTCTTCATCTCTTCAAATTCTCCCATATCAAGAAACGCATTTTCACTGACAGGATACATGCCTACCTTTAACCCGTCTGCCATCAACTGATCCGTCAGATGGGTCATATGATAAAACGTATGATCCGGTATCGTTGTTATGCATTCAGGATCGATAACATACATCCCTGTGTTGACAAAATACGAAAGCCTCGGTTTCTCTTCTATGGAAATGACTTCCCCATGCTTCTGTGCATGCAGGACGCCGTAGGGGATCGTTATGTTCTTCAGCGCAGATACAATGGTCAACGCATTGCCGGCCTCTTTATGAAACTTCAAGATCTCCCCATAATCCGCATCGATCAGCGTATCGCAGTTTGTAATGATCACCGGCGCCTCAAACGCTTCCTCTATCAGACGAATGCTTCCGGCCGTCCCTAATGGCTGCTCCTCTTCCACATAATGTATCGTGTACCTGGGATCAAGCTCTTTAAAATATGACTTGATCATTTCCTTCCTGTAATTCACGGTAAGATAAAAATCTTCAGCGCCATACCTGTTGAATCGGTCAAGGATCCGCTCCAGTATCGGTACGTCACCGATCGGGATAAGCGGTTTCGGCAGAATCTTCGTATACGGATATAATCTCGTCCCCTTACCGCCTGCCATCACTATGACCGCCGTATTCTGCAACGATCTCCCATGCGCTGTCTTACTTTTCTTTTTATAAGAATCAAATACAATATTCATAATTCTCTTATCCGAACTCAGAACCGGAACGGAAGTAATCTGATTCTCCCGCATAAAATCAAAGCTTCTGTATGCCTCATCCTCTAAAAGAAATTTGGGATCCTTACACATCATCTGCGATGCCCTGCCGTCTAATTTCCCGGTCCGAATCAGCCATCTGCGGATATCACCGTCGGTCAGGCTGCCCACCAGCCGTTCCTCTCCATCTGCAATAAACAGTATCCCTTCTGTATTGATATCTATTTTCTGCATTGCTTCAACAACGGTGATCTCTTCTGTTCCTACATATTTTTGAAGTTCTTTATCAATCATCTGCCAAACCACCAAGCACCTGCTTCACCTTATCAGATACATACCGGATCTCTTCCTCTGTGATCTGTGTGCTCGAAGGTATGTTAAGTATCCTCGAAGCATAATAAGGTGCCTTTTCTAATCTATATGTGATCTCGCCTATATAAGGCTTCTGCTCGTTAATAAGTCCCCAGATCGCCCTGGTCTGAACCCCTTCCTGTTCCAACGCCGTAATGATCTCACGCATCGGTGCTGTAACCTTATCCCGATTAAGCAATAAGGAATAGAACCATTTATTAGAGCATGTCCCCTCCCGAAACGGCATAAGCTCCGCCAGATCAAATCCCGCAAATTCTTCTGCATATAATTCAAAATTCTTCTGCTTACGTCTTATGAATTCCGGCAGTTCCTCCATCTGCGCTGCGCCGAGCGCTGCCTGAAGGTTCGTCATCCGATAATTATATCCCACTTCGTGATGAACATAATAATGAGGATCATCCTTTGCCTGGGTGGACAGATATCTGATATGGTCTACTACCCTGGCCTCCGCTGTCACAGCACCTCCGCCGCCTGTCGTAATAATCTTATTCCCATTAAAACTGAACGCCCCAAAATGACCGATCGTCCCCGCATATTTTCCCGCATATCTGCCTTCCGTATAATATGTACCAAGCGCCTCTGTGGCATCTTCGATCACCTTAAGATTATAGCTGCCGGAAATATCCATGATGCTCTCCATATCAGCCATATTTCCAAATACATGAACAATAACCACTGCCTTGACAGGGCTTCCTTCATACAGCAGGACTCCGTCTGAAAACTCACATTCTTCTTCGCAGAAGCTTCTTAACTTCGCCGGATCCATGCAAAAGCTGTCGTCACAGTCAATAAATACAGGTCTGGCAAACTGGTATCTGACAGGATTTACCGCTGCGATAAACGTAAGAGGCGGAACCAGGACGGTGTCTCCCGGCCTTACCCCTGCCTCTATCAGAGAAAGATGCAAGGCAGACGTACCGCTCTGGCATGCCGCTATATTATCTGTGTGTAAAAAATCAGCCAGCATATGTTCCAACCGTGAAATATATGCACCTCCGGTCGACACCCAGCCCTGCTCTAATGCGTCATCAACATATTTTTTTTCGTTTCCTTCAAAATTTGGAATGGATAAAGGTATAATCTTATTCATGGTACTCTGCCTTCCTGTCAAATATTCAATCAAAGAACTATATCTGTAACAGCTCAGAGACATTGTCCTGTTATCTACATCTTACTGTCTAATGATTTTCCGGTTTCAATATGTTCAAAATTCGGAAGATATGACTTCATAATCCCAACAATTCTTTGTTTCGTTGTTTCTTCTTTGTCAAATTCATCCCCTAATTCTGCAAACAGTCTTTCAATTCTTTCCTTTTCCGCGATTTCTTTTACCGCAATAACTCCCAGTGCCCCAAAGCGGTCCATATCCACCATTTCATCATCGGTAAAAAACTCCTCCGACGGCTTCTCCCCCGATGTATCGGAACATGAAAAGTGAACCGGATACATATCGCTTCCGTTCTTCAATTCCAAGGCTTTCCCGACGGCTTCTTCATCCGATCCGCATTCCAACACACGAAATCCATGCTGCTGCAGAAGCCTGACCGCGATCGTATCAAAGGACATCATCTGGGCATCCGAAAGCTTCGGGAAAAATATCTCCCTGTTATTCCCCAGCATACATGCCAGCATACAGATCTGCCCACTCTCTTCTGGCGATACGAAGTAACGCTTTACATCAGACGGAGCACTGAGTGGCTGCAATTTGGAAATACGTGCTAAAAACCCTGCCGGCAGTGAACCATTGGAAAACGCAACATTCGCAAACCGTGCCGTTTTAACCGGAAACCGATCCGAATAGCTGAATATCACATCCTCCATAATGCGTTTGCTTGCACCCATTATATTGACAGGATTAGCCGCCTTATCCGTAGATACACAAAAATATTCCTCCGGCGGAAACTCCGCTAACAAATCCAACAGCTTTTTCGCATGCAGTACATTGTTCTTGATCAATGCTTCGATCGAATAGATATCCTTTTCTGAGCGGACATGTTTATGCGCCGAGAAGTTTGCTACTATGTCAAAACCTTTATGGGAGCGGAACATCTTCTCAAATGTACCCGAGGCAAAATCCATAGGATATGTAATATAATCTTTCGGGATGAACATGTTACTGGTGCTGCGCAGGTCGCGTGTCAGTTCTGCAAGGGCGTTTTCATTAAGATCAACAACAATAAGTGACTTGGGTTTAAAGGGCAATATCGCCCAAATAAAAGATGCACCTATTGAGCCTGCCCCTCCTATCACTAGTACCGATTTCCCCTGCATTTTTTCTTTCAGAATACTTTTATTCTTTTCTATGTCCTCTTGAAACATGCTTCTTTCTCTCATTGTTACATATTTAGATATAAATTCATTAAGCTCAAACATTCTCTTCACTACTCCCTCTACACCAAACCATTTAATATTTACTCATCAACACTATCATACAAATATACCTATCACCATCTATTCTTCAATATTTATCATAAAATACTTCAAGTGTTACTTTTAAACCACGGCATCGGAACAACCTTAGCTGCCAAAATCCACGTCAGCAAAAAACTAATTACATTTGCAATCAGTGTAGCCTGTGCAGCACCTATTGCTCCCCAAAAATATATAAAAATGTAATTCAAAACAATATTAGAAACAAGTACCAATATTGTAACAATAATATAAATATTTACTTTTTTTGCATAATAAATGTAATTAACAACCATCATGTGCATTCCTGTAATTGCATATCCTATTGAAAGCCAAAATATATATTTTGCAGACGAAACGAATGAACTACCAACTGTAAAAAGCATTATCGGAATTGAAAGCAATGTCCATATTAGTGCAATAAGAAGTATAATTACAAAATAAGCATATGTTAATTTTACTATTTTTTTCTTATCACTTTTCTTATCACCATACAATTTCCTAAATAGCCATGGTACATATGCCAAATTAAATGCTTGTGCTAATATTAAAATAGGCATCGAAAATTGATTCCCAACTGCATATATTCCCGTTTCTGATACACTTATCATATTAGTAATAAATATTTTGTCTGTATACGTTAAAACTGTACTCTTAACAACCGTTGGTATCATTGGAAAACCAAATTTATAAATAACATCTTTAATATATTTTTTATTGATTTTTCTATACCCTTTTGTGTACGATATCATTAGTAAAAATGCAATACAGGCAAATATAACTTTAGAAAAAGTCATTCCACATATGCGACCAGACAAAGACATTCTAAACATAACAACAAGTACTATAGACAAAAATAAATTTGTACCTGTTCCCACATTTTGAAAAATTGCATAACTTTTCACTTGCTCTCTTATTTGAAAAATACTAAGAATTGCTTCACATAAAGCCATACTAACTGCATATAATAATATAAACGGTATATATTTTAAAGGTATAGATGTCCACTGACAAATCCAAGGTGCTAAAATCATTACAATAATGGACGTAATCATCGATGAAGTGCCTGTTACTAAAAGCGAATTATAGATATATTCTTTTTCACCTCCATCGCTTTGATTTGAAAGTTTTATAGAAATTGCAGTTCCAATACTCATTCCCATAAAAGGTACTAAAAAACTAGCTGTTGCATTAAACATTGATACAACACCATATTCTTCACTAGTCAGATATCTAGTTAAAACAGGTAACATTATAAAAGGAATTGCCGAATTACAAAATGTAGAAATCGTATAAACACACGTAGACTTTGCAAGCCTGTTATTAAATAATCTTCTCATTTTATCTAACATTTTTATAATTTCTTTTCTGATTTATTGTATCTGCAACAGACACCTGTGATGCAAATGTTGTAAGTGCTCCCATATCGATACCTTTCCAATTATGTATATCTTCAAATACTATTTCTGCTTCATATAAAACGTAAGATTCATTAAAAATTTGCATACACTTTTGGAAAATTTTCTGATTTTCCACAGATTCAGGTCTAACAATCTTCTGTAAATATCCAAGATACAATTTATCATAAATCATTGTTTTATATATAATTTTTTTTATTTTAGCTAGGATTTTAGATTGAAATGTACTATCCACAATATTTTTCTTTGAATTATATTTCAACAAATGATGATGAGAATAAAATGGATAATTCAATAAGTCGTTATGGTAATATTTAATTAATTCTAAAGTAATCTTATCTCCTTTCCTATACTCATAAGGTATATCAAAAATTGCGTCTGCTACTTTTTTTGTTGCTAATACAGGAAAGGAATATGTAAAACTATTAACAAGGTTATTAATCAAATTATTTGAATCAAACCTTAAATAATTAAAAAGTTTGTATGCATCATCTTTACTAAGTTTTGATTTATTGATATTACTCAATAGATATTCATATTCTTTTTCTATAAATCTAACAAATTCCTCTTTAGATTTAATTAATTCCTTAATTCCAGATCTACAATATAAATCATCAATCATTTTTTTCATTGAATACGGTGCTCTAAAATGTGTATCCAATTCAGACAAACTTCTTAAAGTTTCTCCAAAATATCCAAAGCCGACATATTCTATATTTTCTAATTTTTCAAAAATTTGAAACCATTTACTGTTTCCTGCATATAGACTGGCATATTCTCCATATTTATTAGAAATTACAGAAGCATTTTTCACAGCATCTTCAAAGGATTCTGAAACATTATATAGTATATAAGATAAACCTTTATCTTTTGCTATATTCTCCCCAATTTTCTGATCTATTTCTGTTCCGTTTGTTATAACATCTTTACCTCTCCAGTATCCAAGGATAGTAGAATTTTTTTTATGTAAATTAAATGCAAGTTCTAATCTGGAATCCAATCCACCCGTCATAAAATGAAGATAGTTATGCATATATTTGTTTCTCAATGAAAGAACTTCTTCTACACGTCCTATAATTGTAGAGATCACGTCTTCAAAACTCGAATATTCCACATGGTAATTATTTAGTTCACATTTTAAAATTTTCCATATATTTGTTTTTAGATCTATAGAAATATATTCCCTAGCTGATAATTTTAAAATATTATTATAAGGCGTACATAAATTTATATTTCCTGAACAAGTTCCTCTTTCAAAAAAAGCCCATTTGTTCACTTTTTCTCTTACGCATTTTTCAATATGATGATAAGTATTTGTCAAAATATAGTGAATCGAATCTATATAATAATAGAACGCATATGTATGCGTCTCATCAATAAATATCTTTAAAATATTATTGTTTTTAATTGCAATAACATAACTTCCTATTAAGTTTTTCCTTATACCTTTTACGTCTAATTTTTCTGAATCTTTTATTATTTCAATAAGTGCATTTTCTCCAAATAGACCTTTGTAAAAAAAAGTTCCTGCAGAATATATCGCATTCTCACCATCTTGATAATAATTAGAATGTTTTATATTTATTTTTTTATACAAGGTTAAATAAAAAGCGTTTGAATCATATCTGACAGCTTCCTCCAGGCCGGCTTCTGTAAAACATTTTCTAAGTTCAGAATTCCACTCTGTGAAATTTGTAATAATTAATTTCCCCATCATTCAAATCCTTTCCCTGTAATCTATTTTAATAACATATTATCTTCACTCTAATTAATTACATATTTAGATTCACAAAATAAATAAATCCACACTATCATGTAAGCATATGTTGTCTCATCTGTCATTCCTCTTAAAAATACTATAAAAAGTATACTACTAATAATAACATTTTTTTCCTTGATAAAATCAATTCCTTCTCGAATAATTATATATATAAAGCATGCAAAAGGTATTAATCCATAATAATAATGCCAGTTTATAAAAGTATTATGCAAATTTTTATAATAATCTAAAAGATAAACATTAGATATATTAGCACCAAACAAGATATTAGTTATTGATCCTTTCAGCAAATCAAAATACGCCTCCCACATCAAAATCCTTGTAGCAATACCAGAATGACCTGTAATATTTTCTAAATACTGTATAATAGGCATATTCAATATCAAAACAAATATAATCAATGAAAATATGAATAATAAGATACCATATTTTCGTAAAACATCTTTCATTGTATACAGAGAGATAAGTATAAAAAGAATTACAGTTGTAAATATACCTGCTGTACTTCTTGAAAAAATGGACACTATTACTGTCATAACACAATAAAAATAATTTACTTTTTTTTTGCTATTAATTCTCCAAATTGCATCAATAGAAAAAAAGAATATTGCCAGAATAGATACTGTATTACTTCCAATCCTCTCTGAAATATAAAAATCCAAATCAGAGTTACTAAGAAAATAAGCTATTATTGTTCTTACAGTTAATATCCAATATAAAAATATAGATATATTTCTAAAAACAGTCATTTGATCTCTTCTTATAAACAATAGTAATGCAATCAAATGATAAGTAATTAATTTTATAGGATCCGCTATTGTATGATTCCCATTATATAACACAGCTACAACCGCAAATGAATCTATAATCAGAATAACTAAGAAAAAAGAAAGTAATTCCCTTTCATGGACATTCTTCAAAATATATAACATACCAAACATAGCTGTTAAAGAAAACAAAAAGATTGAAGCAATAATAGTTATATTAGTAAAATAATGTACAAAAAACGCTACATAATATAAACAAAATATTCCTTTAACTAAATTTATATCAAGATCAACATTAAAAAATGATTTATTAATTTTCATATTGATTTCCCTTACTTGAAAGTTGCTTCAGCGCTTTTCTTAATTCATCTTCGCTATTCGGAACAATAAACTTTAACTGGTTTTTATAATCATTTTTAATTGCATCTACAATCTTATCTACATTTTTCCATTGTGAGTTATAATTTTCAAACAGCTTATAAAAAAGAATAACAAAAGGTTCCATTCCAAAAACCATTTTGGGTATTAAACAAGATGTTGAAAAAACTGACAGCAACATTCTATCATTAAATGAATACATTAAACAAAATATTTCAAAAGTATCTGACGTAAATAGAATATTTTTTTTATTTTTATCCCAAAAGTTCAATTTGCTAGGATGCGGTTTTACTAATACCTTACCATCTAATTCTTCTTCGATAATCTTAAAATATTTATTACAATTCTCTATATTTTTAGAATCATAAAACGAAACATCAAAATATATTGGAAATATATTTTTATTAACTTTTATCTTATCAATAGAGAATGCTCTATATAATCCTTTTGCATATTCACTCTTAGATTCAATTTGTCTAATAGAATATAACTCTTTTTTATATGGATTTTCGAAAACATATTGAGGCTTGTAAACGAACAATCCCTTGCATTTATCTATCAAATAATAACCAAACCTATATTTTAGTAAAATATTTGTCCTATTATGTGTTGCTCTACTTAATACATCAGAATAACTTCCGAGTCCATCTTCGTAATAATATAATTCTAGCGAAGGATTCTTTTTCAAAAGATTGTAAGTAAGAACTCTGGAATATATCTCTGTAGCCGTAATAAATACTCTATCCATTTTCGCGGAAAATCCCCTTAATGAAGATGGAAATGCAATTCTATATAACGTTTGCAAATAACTTCTTATTGATGCATCTATATTTCCTGCATGGATTATTAAAATTCTTTTAAAACATTTAAAGCTTTCTGCAATTTCCTGTATTTCCAAGGACATTCTTTCAATACAATCAAGAATTATCAAATAATTTTCATCAAGACTATAATTATCATGTATAATATTTACTATATTAAACAAATGATATTTCGTTGTGCAGATAAAACTATTTTTCATTTCCTTATTCCTTTTTATATTGTCGTTTTTGGTTACCAGACACACTACACCTTAATAAATTAAATAATCTTAATGAATTTCGTTTACTAAATTTCGATATATATGTACATATGTATAAACTAAAATACCATTTATGTTTCGCAAAAAAGTACACTATCCTATCTAGCTTTGTAATATCTTTTACTGACGGATTTAATGATAAAATTGCGAAACAATCAATACAATTATCAAAATATTTTTTATATTCATTATAATTTTCTATTTTTGAATTAAAATAATTAGAAAAACAATTTCTCATCAAAACAAGCTTAAAATTATCACATACACTGCTATGAATCTCTTTTTCAATACATAAATTTTTAAACTTTCTATCAACAAGTGACATGTCTCTAATAAAATTATCTCTTCTTCCATTAGATAATGAACTTAAATTAACAGAATAAGAATACAAACAATCAGACAAAATACATGCTCTCTCAACATATTGATAATATATACAATTAAAATACATATCTTCTGCACAATGTCTATTTTCAAAAAGCATAGGCATTTTATTAATAATACTCATTTTATATAATTTGTTCCATGCAAAATATAAAAATGAATTTCCGTATGCAAATTCTTTAATTAATTCTACTCCTGTTGTCATTTTGGATTTTGGTGATATGTGTGTTTCATTTTTGTTGTCATCGTAAATATATCCACAGATACATATATCCGTTTTTAAATCAAAAACTCCTCTATATAAAGTTTCTAAATATTCTGGATATATATAGTCATCACTATCTACAAAACAAATATACTTCCCTTTAGATTTTCCAATTCCATAATTTCTTGCTGAACCTAAACCTCCATTTTCTTTATGAAAGCTCTTAACAAAATGATATTTTTCACTAAGTATATCAACTAATTCTGAAGTACCATCTATTGACCCATCGTCAACTAATATTACTTCATAATCTTTAAAAGTTTGTTTACTTATAGATTCTAAGCATTTTTCTAATGTGTTCTCTACATTATAAGCAGGCACAATTACACTAATCAAAATATTTTCATGCATTATTATCTCTTAAGATCCTTTCAGCAATACTTCTACCATCCATTTTGTACTGTTGTCTCAAATATTTTTGATCACCTACTCTATCAGAATATATATCATTGATACCTATTCTAAATAATTTCGCTTTCTTATTACGCATTTCAGCCATAACTTCAGCAACAGCTCCGCCAAATCCCCCTATTATATTGTGCTCTTCACAAGTGACAATTAACTCGTACTCCTCACTGCATTCCTTAATAATATCTTTATCAATTGGCTTAACTGTAGGAAATGTGTAAATACTGGGATTAAACTCTCTCTGCACAAGCTGTTCATATGCTTCACTGACTTCATCAAAAATTGCACCTGTAGAAAAAATCGCAATCTTTTCCCCTTTACATACTCTAATCGCTTTTCCTATTTGAAAAGTATCAATACTTTCATGTATTTGTTTTTCGCCACCACGACCAAGACGAAGATAACAAGTACCTGGATAATCCGTAATCGCTTCCGTTGCCTTTTTTGCTTCCATTAGATCACCAGGTGCCATTACTACTATATTGGGCAATGCCCTAAGAATAGCCAAATCTTCAGTCGCCTGATGACTCATTCCAAGAGGACCATATGCAAAGCCACCACCAACACATACAATTTTCACATTTGCATTGTGATAAGCACAATCATTTCTAATCTGTTCAAGACATCTTAACGTCGGAAAATTTCCAATACTATATGTAAAGACTATCTTTCCTTCAAGAGCCATACCTGCAGCAACAGTAGTCATATTTTGCTCTGCAATACCTGCATTCGTAAATTGATTCGGTACTTCTTCCCAGAATGGTTTTAATACTCCAAACCCCAAATCTCCTGTGAGTAACTCAATATTTTTATTTTTTTTAGCCAATCCTATTAATGTATGAACAAATGTATCTCTCATTATGCATTCACCTTTATTTTTAATTTATATACTATAGACGGACTCTGAACTACCTGCGGCAGCATTTACACGACGCATTTTTTCAGGATAACTCACATCCCATGTATAAGTAAATGTGTGATCATTTCCAATATCATCAAATTCGTTAGGATAAGCCGGACTAGTAATTCCATTCGGAGTATAACAATCTATTATTGTACGAGGTTTATGACGATGTAAGTCATTTACTGCTATATCATACTCCCATCCGTTATGGGGAAATCTGTAATGCCATAATATATCATTTTCCATAAAAGAAACCCCAAATCCTTTGATTGTGTTAGCAATAATAACTGTCGGTTTATGTATCAGTGCTTTACTATACTCATCCGCCTTTTGAAATGCACCTTTTAATTCCAAGTGATCATTGCCATTAATCTCAATAACATTCCACCCAAATGCTTTCCATTTAGAAGCAAAATTTTCAATTTCTAGTGTATTTTCATTAAAATCTAAACTTTGCATATGATTATGGTCTACTATTACTACAATATTGTTTAAACGAAAATGATTAGCGAATAATACCGCTTCCCAGATAGATCCTTCATTACATTCGCCATCTCCCAATACAACATAGACTTTGTGAGCATTTTTCCCATCTTTTTTTGCTGCATATGCCATACCAACTCCGGCAGAAAGACCATGACCTAAAGATCCGGTACTAAAATCTACACCTGGAATGTGATGCGATACATGTCCTGATAATCTGCTTCCGTTTGCATAATGTGTTTTTAATTCTTCTATATCAAAAAATTCCGACTCCGCTAATGCAGCATATATTGCAGCTCCCGCATGTCCTTTAGATAGTATAAAACGATCTCTTTCTTCCCAATCTGGATTACCAGAATCATATTTCATTATATCTGTGTAAAGTATCGCAATAATATCTGCAACGGATAAAATAGATCCAATATGACTGCCCCCAGATAAATGCGTCATTTCGATACTGTGCCGACGGATTTTCCACGCTAATTCTTCACTATTCATCTGATTTTCTCCTCACAATTCATTCTAATCCTTCAACAATAATTACTTTTAATTTTTATAGTAAATTCTAATTATACATTAATTTGACGATATAATATCTAAATAGTGAATCTCCTCTTCTGTTAAGTTCCATCCATCACCTTTAATATTCCCGAGAATTTGTTCAGGTCTCTTAGCACCACAAAGTACCACGGATTCTGGTAAGAAGTCTAAAATAAATCTTAAAGCCACCGCTTCTATCGGTTTATGATGTGTACATGCAATTTCTTTCATAATCTGTACTATCTGAAGATTTTTTTTTAGTTTTTCTCCATGAAAATTTACATATACATCTCTACTTCTTCGATCGTTGGAGTCAAATTTTACATCTTTGTCATATTTTCCTGTGAGGATTCCTTGTCCAAGACTTCCCCAAGTTAACGGATTCATTTGAAGCTCATCAGTAATTTTCCTTATATCATTTTCATTTTTTCTACATGCAAGACTATATTCATCTTGAAATGAAACAAAAGAACCAACAAATGGTTCAATTTCTTTCATATCTTCTTTATGAATATTTGAAAGACCATAATAACGAATCTTCCCTTTTCTTTTTTCTTCATTCAGCGAATGAATCACATTTTCCAGTGGTATAGTTTGATCTCTATAGTGTACCTGATACAAATCAATATAATCTGTCCCTAGGCGTTTAAGACTTGCGTCAAGTGCATTCTGTATATATTCACAACTATTGTCATAAATTGTTTTCCCATTGACTATCCTTACTCCAAATTTTGTAGCGATTACTACATCCTTTCTTCTATTACCAAGTGCATTTCCTAGAATTTTTTCTGAATTTCCCAATCCATAGACATCTGCAGTGTCAAAAAAAGTGATTCCTTTATCAAAAGCAACTTGAACAGTCTTAATCAACTCTTCTTCTTGTGTACATCCCCATCCATATCCTCCCATGGGACATCCTCCCATACAAATACGAGACACAACCAAATCTGAATTCTTTAACTTAATATATTCCATTATTCTATTAATCCTTTTTAATATACAATCTTCTAAATATTTTTATTTATGTTTTTATTACAAATACACTTATAGATTTTTTCTAATACTTTGATAATTGTTAGAAAAAATATTTTAATATCCGTTATTAAACTTACTTTTTCTGCATACTCTATACGCAGACTGTTTTTTTGTTCAAGAACATACTTTTCATACATATCATCTGCATTTTCTGTCCCTACGATTTCATCAAGATTTATAAATTTTATGGAACTGAAATCTGTAACCCCCGGTCGAACCTCGAGAATTTCTTTTTCTCTTCCTTTATACTTATCTGTATACTGAAGAAGTTCCGGTCTTGGTCCTATAAAAGACATTGTTCCTAAAATGATATTTATTAAATTTGCGGTCTCATCCATTTTTGTTTTTCTTAATACATGACCTATTTTAGTAATTCTCGGATCATGCATAGCCGTGGTGCCTCCTCCTATTTTATCTGCATTTTTAACCATAGTTCGGAACTTAAATATCCAAAAAGGTTTACCTTTATATCCACCACGCAGAGCTCTATAAAAAACTGGTCTTCCATCTTCCAACAGAATTGCTATACTAATAAAAACATAAATCGGAATTGCTATTATTATGAAAAAAAAAGCCATAATTATATCAATTATTCGCTTTATATACCGATTATAAATACCTTTATATCCTTTTGTTACTAATGACCCTTTTGTTAAATCCATATCGTATCATTTATCCAATCTATATAATATATGTTCAATGTGTTTTCAGTACAATCTCCAATCCCACCAACATTTCCTGCTTTTCCCCAAACAGCGACATCTCCAACACCGCTCTTCTTTTGTGCCTGTCAATCTTTCGTATATACTTTTCTTTTCCAACAAGCGGTCCTGAATATATCCTAACCTTCGACTGCTCAATAATCCCCTCCGAGAATTCTATTATCTGTCCTTGTCCGCTCAATTCGAGTAGAAAATTCACCTCTTCGTCTGTGAGCACTGCCAACTTGCCATCCATTTCCAAAATCTCTATAGCGCTCTTCACTTTACGCAATTCCCGGTTTATTTTTTCAGCTTCCACATCCCTAACAACCAGAAACACATATCCAGGAAACAAGATCTGTTCCTGCACAATCCACTCTCCTTGAACATTCCTTTTTTCTTTATAATGAAAGACATAACAATCCCTAAGTATTTGCGAACTTATCTGTTCCAGACAACGGATTCTTACATTTTCTTCTGCACCGATCCGCACCCTCGCAACATACCATGAATTCTCTGCCATCCTAACCACTGCCCCTCTTCATCACCGTATCCTATTAACTCATAATCTCAGGCAATACTCTTCCGAACCGTCTCTTCACTCCGATTCTTCTGCGGCATCTCATCCTGTTTTCCTTCTTCCTGGCTGCAGCTATCCAATTTCCGCCGCCCCCACTTCATCCCAATCTCTTCAAGCCTTTGCACCTGATCTTCCCTCAGTTCTTTTCCAACACGCTTCCCGGCATACACCTGCTTCTGTTCATTCACCCACTTTGCAAGCCATATCCCATCCGCCCGATACTTCGAAGGAATATTTAAGTTTCCATGCTCTTCATAATATTCTTTTGCAAGCCCATACCTTACCTCCCAGGAATCCGGCTTCACCCAGACCATCCCAAGCGCATCCAGCCTGCCCTGCTGCTCTTTCGAATGCTTCTCTTTCCCTTTCTCTCTCCGATCCGCGATCCATCCCCCAAGCTTATATCCATCCGGGCTTACATAAGAAACCGGCACATTCAGATTCCCATACGCTTCATAATAAGCCTTCGCCTCAGCATAACCTTTTTCCCACTTCTGCTCCGGCTTCGTCTTCCACACCATACCGATCCCGTCAAGCCGTGCGATCTGCTCCGGCGTCAATTTAGCCCCGTCAGTCATTCCCTTCCGAAGCAGCCTTTGTCTTCGGATCCATCCGCCGATCTTAAGCCCTTTTGGGGAAATGTACGCATTAGGGATATCCAGATCTCCATGTTCCCGGTAATACCGCAGGCATTCCATGAAATTCTCTTCCCACAGATAATCCGGCACATCCCAGATCATCCCTATTTTACCGAGTGCCTGAATCCTTTCCTCTGTCAAATAGCTTTTCTGAATCCCGCTCTTACGGTAAGTCCGAAGCTGGCAGATCCACGCGCCAAGCCGGACACCCGAATCTGTCACATCATTCACATTAGTATTTAAATGGCCGTGCTCCTCGTAATACCTTTTTGCTTCTTTAAAATACCGCTCCCATGAAAGATCACGGTAGCTTCCCCATATCATTCCGATCCGATCAAGCTTCTGGATCCGATCCGCACTCAGAACACCGTATTTCTCACCGGCACGGACCTTCCTCTGTGTCAAAAGCCATCTGCCAAGCCCGTACCCTTCCTCCGTTTGATACCTCACCGGCACCTCCAGATTCCCGTGCTCCTGATAATATTGTCTGGCATACTGATACATCAGCTCCCAGGAAGCCGTCAGCGTATCCTCTAATTTCTCAAACAACGCAATACAATCCTGCACCTCATCTGCAACTTTGAAATGTTCATATACAATCTCGTCTTCCCGGTTAAGGAAATGATAATACGATGCTGCAATCTGCATCTCTTCCTCAATCGTCCCGATACTGTACAGATTCTCTATATTTAACACAATATCAAAAATGACCGCGTCCTTCTTCTTGCCCGCCGACAGTGCGCGCCCGATCTGCTGCTTGTAAATGATCGGCGATACCGTCGGACGCAGCAGAATCACACCGTCCACATCTTCCATATGGACTCCCTCATTGAGCATATCGATACAGTACAATAACTTCAAATGGTCACTGACATCCGTCTTAAATTCTGCAAATGCCCGACTCGTTGCCGGATCATCGGAATAAGCAGTATAAATATGCGGATTCTGATCCACCTTCGCAAACCACTTCGGCGCCTTTGTGATCATTTCCGCCATATGCTCATAATTTGCACAGAATACAATATATTTCCCCGCACGTTCTTCCATATGCTTACGGAATATCTCTTCCAATCCGTCTGCCTGCTTAAGCGCACGGCGCAGAGCATCAAGCTGCTTCTCCCCTTCGTCTCTGACTGCCTTACTCCTAGCCGTCCGTATCCTTTTCTGATATTCCTTAAGATCCTTTTGATAAGAGAAAACCGACAGGACATACTTCGGAGGATTCAGGATCCCTCGCACAATCGCCTCTCCAAGGGACATCTCTGAGGCAACATTTCCGTCAAACAACTCATCCGACATATCCCGCTGGTTGTCCAGATAGCGGATCGCAGTCGCAGAAAGCCCAAGCACTCCTGCATTCGGATACATAGACAACAGGTTCTCTACCCCCTGTCCCCAGACCTTCGCACCGCAGCGATGAAATTCATCCAATATAATATAATCAGGGCTAATCTCACCTAATTCAGTTTCTGTCATAGACATCAGCTTTGCATATGTGTAAAACCTTATATTTTCCAACCATTTCACACTATTTTCTGAATGGTCCGCTAACGGCGCATCTATTCCCATACTCGCAATCAGATTCTCCGCCTGCGTTCTGAAAATATATTCCGACGGCGACAACCAGCAGACGATCTTCTGAGGGAACTCCTCACACAGCTTGAACCCTATAAAAGATTTGCCTGTCCCGGTCGGGTGGATAACCGCCGCTTTTCCCCTGGTATTCAGCATTTCCAGAGCCGCCCGATATGCAGTTTGATTGTGTTCATATAATTCAATTGACATATCCCCGGCCCCTTTCTAATCCCCGCAAAAATGTAATGAAGTATACTACTTCATTACAAAGAGCCTGTTTTCTCCTGTTTTCCGTCGTTCTTAATTGGTTTGACCAGAATTTTGACGGCGGTGAATCAAGTATCTATATGCCCAGATTACATGTTTACAGTTTCTTTCCCCTTCTTTTTTCGGAAATACAAGATTTCGTAGAATTTGACTAGAATTTTGACGGCGATAGAATGAAAATCTCCATATTTTGTATGATTTTTTAGAAAAAATTTGCAGAAATACCATTGGAAACCCCGTTCAAAGCCTCCCAAAATGTTGACAAAACCATTTTTGCATGGTAATATAACGTAAATAAACAAAATTTCGATATAATTTTACGCAAAAAAATGTAATGAAGTAGTATAATTCATTACATTTTTTATATTATGTACATCCATTTTTACCCACATCATTTTTCTGCATCATCAATGCGCTAATTATGGTATACTGTCAAAAAGACTATTTTATCAAAAGGTGTGATACCGCATGAAACTCAACCGAATGATCGGAATCCTGTCGATCCTGCTGCAAAAGGAGAAGGTGACTGCCCCTTACCTCGCGGAGAAGTTCGAAGTCTCCCGCCGCACCATCAACCGGGATATCGAAGCCCTGTGCATGGCCGGTATTCCGCTGGTAACAGAACCGGGAGTAAACGGCGGCGTCTCTATCATGGAAGGATATAAGATCGACCGCACGCTGCTCAGCACCTTGGATATGCAGGCCATCTTAGCGGGACTTCGAAGCCTGGACAGCGTAAGCGGTTCGAACCAGTACGCCCAATTGATGGAGAAGCTGTCCGCCGGATCTTCCAACCTGCTTACCGGAGATACCCATATCCTGATCGATCTCTCCTCCTGGTACAAGGACTCCCTCTCTCCGAAGATAGAATTGCTGCATAGCGCCATTTTAACCGGACGGAAGGTCTCTTTTCTCTACTTTGCGCCCAACAGAGAATCTTCCCGGACCATAGAGCCGTATGACCTGATCTTCCAGTGGGCAAACTGGTATATATGGGGCTTTTGCGAAGCCAGGAAGGACTACCGCCTGTTCAAGCTTGGCCGGATGACAGATCTTAAGATGGGGGAACCCTTTGAGAAGCGCTTAAGTCCGCTGCCCGATCTCGCCCAGGGGAACGTATTTCCCTATACCTGCCAGGTCAAAGCTAAGATACAGCCGGAATATAAATGGCGGCTGATAGAGGAATTCGGACCGGAGAGCTTCACCGCTGAGCCGGACGGCACCCTGCTCTTTACCTCTGGATTCACAGACAATACGAGCATTATCGGCTGGATCGCTTCCTTCGGCGGCGGCGCGGAGCTCTTAGAGCCTGCCGGGTTAAGACAGGACATCCTGGCATTTGCCGAAGAAATCCGCAAAAAACATTTGGAAACATGACACACAGTTGTCCTGTTTCCTCTGATACAATATGACCATCAAGTCAAACGACAGATATGAAAGGATGGTCTATAATTATGAAGTATGAAATCGTAACCTTGAATGAAAAAATCGTTGTCGGTATATCCGCACGCACGAACAATCTCTCACCCGATATGAGCGCCACGATCGGCGGACTCTGGAAACGTTTTTATAACGAAGGCGTCTACGCCTCTATTCCTGAGAAGTCCAACAATAAAGCACTGGGAATCTATATGGATTTTGAAGGAGATGAAAAATCAGATTATACGGCGATGGTCGCCTGCGAGACGTTAACAGAACCAAAAGAGACTGAATCCGCCGAATACACCGTCCGCCGGATCCCGGCAGGCCGGTATGCCAAGTTCGTAGTACAAGGGGATATGGTTGCAGCGGTTGCGGCGGCGTGGCAGGAGATCTGGCAGATGGACCTGCCAAGAACCTACCTGTATGATTTTGAAGAATATCAGGATGACAAGATGGAAGATGCGAAGATCCACATCTATGTCGGTTTACAGTAAGGAGAACCCATATGGCATTTGATTACAAAAAAGAATACAAAGAATTCTACCTGCCAAAGAACAGGCCGGGGATCGTAACGATTCCCCCCATGAACTTCATCGCAGTGCGCGGAACAGGCGATCCTAATGTAGAAGACGGAGCATACAAGCAATCCATCGGCCTGCTCTACAAAATCGCATTCACCATCAAGATGAGCAAACGGGGCAGCCGGCAGATCGAGGGGTATTTCGATTACGTGGTGCCTCCGCTTGAAGGCCTCTGGTGGCAGCCGGACACGAAAGGCATTGATTATTCCAGGAAGGAAGACTTCGATTGGATCTCCATGATACGCCTGCCGGAGTTTGTCACAGAGAAGGACTTCGAATGGGCAGTCGGCGAGGCATCCGCCAAGAAACAGACCGATTCTTCCCAAGCAGAATTCCTTACTTATGATGAAGGATTATGCGTACAGTGTATGCACATCGGCCCTTACGACGACGAACCGGCAACCGTAGACGCCATGGACGCCTTCGCGAAGGCCCAGGGGTATGTACCGGATATGGGCGGCTTCCGCCGCCACCACGAGATATATCTGAGCGATGCACGCAGATGCAGGCCGCAGAACCTCAAAACCGTGATCCGGCACCCTATCAAGCCTGCCTAATCCCCGTCTCCTCCGTAAAGGATAAGAACTTTAACACGGCCGGCGAAAGCTGCTTCCCCGGCAGATGGGCAACCCCCAGCACACGGGAGTAATGTTCGCTGAAAGAACGCACGCAGACGTCAAACGGTGCGTTCTGCAGAAGCAGCTTTGGCAGGATCGTTATGCCGAATCCCTTTTCAACCATTTTCAAGGCGGCAAAATCCTCCATCACCTGATAGCGGATCCTTGGCTGGATCCCGTTCATCTCGAATATCTTACCAGTCTCATAATCCAGGCGGTCGCTGGTCAGTATAAAATCCTTCTTATCCACGTCCGATAAGGTAACCTCCGTCTTTTCTGCAAGCGGATGTCCGTTAGGCGTTACCAGCATAAGCTCGTCGTCTCCCAGCGGTATGAACGGATAATCAGGAACCGAATAACGGGAAACAAAGATACAGTCAAGCTTATCATTCTTAAGCTTCTCGATCAGAGGACGAAATCCCTCTATACACAATTCAAAAGTGATCTTCGGGTAAGCTTCTGCAAAATCCCGCAGGATATCCGGCAGCCAGTGATAGGAAATACTCTGGATCGATCCGATACGGATATATCCGCTGTCAAGGCTGTTCAAATCAGCAATGATCCGCTCTATCTTTTTCTCTTCCCTGCATATATTCTCCAGACACCGAACGATCTCCCCGGTATGCAAAAGAAGCTGAACGCCTTGTTTTGTGCGCTTGAACAGCGAAATTCCCAATTCCCTCTCAAAATTCTTGATCAGCTGACTGACCGCAGACTGCGTATAGTTGAACTTGGCCGCAGTTTTCGAGATACTGCCTGTATTGCACACGTCTAAAATGATCTCATATTTGCTCATTGATTTTACCTCATAGTATAGTCGGAGATATTAGTAAAACTTATAGATCAGATAAATTATTTTAAGTTTATTTATCTATGAATTTTATTTATTATAAACATGAGGAGCAAAGAATTGTCAAGAGAAGGAGGAGAACAATGTTACTTTTATCAAGAGCGGATATCAAAAAAGTATTTTCAATTCAGGACGCCATCGAAGCTGATAAACAGGCGTTTACACTCGTATCGGAAGATAAATGCGATCTGCCGCTTAGGACCAACATCCAGGCGCCCAGATATGACGGCTGTTTCTTATTCATGCCGGCTTATATAGAAGAGATGGATACGGCGTCTTTAAAAACCGTCAATATCTTCCCGCACAATATCGATAACGGACTGCCGTCGTCGCCGGCACAGGTCCTATTGATCGACGGAAAAACGGGGGTCGTGACAGCCATATTAGACGGTACTTATGTCACCCAGCTTCGGACAGGCGCATCTTCCGGCGCAGCCTTTGACATGCTTGCCAAAGAATCCTGCCGGATCGGGGCGCTGATTGGAACCGGCGGTCAGGCCGCTACGCAGTTAGAAGCAATGATCGCGGTCAGAAGATTAGAAGAAGTACGGGTATATGACCTGAATTACGAGAGAACGGCCGATTTCGCAGACAGGATGCAGGAAGAATTGAAATCCTACGGCACCAAGATTACGGCGGTAAGATCTTCTGATGAAGCGATCGATGATGCAGATCTTCTGATCACGGTTACTCCGTCCTCCAAGCCGGTATTCGACGGGACAAAGATCAAAAAAGGCTGCACGATAAGCTGCGTAGGCGCCTATCAGCATCACATGCAGGAAATGGATCCGGCCATACTGCCGAGAGCCTCGAAGATCTACTTCGATTCCAAGGAAGCGGTGCTCTCTGAATCCGGTGATATCCTGATCCCATTAGAGGAAGGGATCATCACAGAAGACGACTTTACCGGTGATATCGGAAATGTTATCAAGGGAGAGTTGATCGGCAGAGAAACCGACGATGAAATCATCGTATACGAAACGGTGGGCGTCGGCGCTCAGGATCTTGTGACTGCAAAGGCTATCTATGAAAACGCGCTGAAAGCAGGCGTCGGTACTCGCTGGGAGTAACGGTAAATGGGGCTGACCGTCAGCCCCATTTCGATATCCCGTTTCTATATCCGGTCACCTTTAAACCGCCCTTGTATACCTCTTAAGCCAGTCTTTTTCTTCATCGTTCAGATACGGCGAGACCTTCTCATACACAGTCTTATGATAATCGTTCAACTGTCTCCTGGTCTCCTCTGGCAGCATCTCCACCTTTATTGCATCCAGATCCATAGGGATATAGGTAATGATCTCAAAATACATGAACTGGCCGTACTCATTCTTTACGCCTTTGCGCACAAGGATCTCATTTTCCAGCCGTATTCCGTGCGAACCATCTATATAGATCCCCGGCTCGTCGGTGAGGACCATCCCCTCTTCCAGAACAGCCGTCTCCCCTGCGCGGTAGCGCCAGCGGAATCCTGCCGGAGACTCGTGAATGCTTAAGAGATATCCCATACCGTGCCCGGTTCCGCATTTGAAGTCAATGCCTCTGTCCCAAAGCGGCTTTCTAGCCATCAGATCAAGGTTCATTCCTGTACATCCATGCAGAAACTTCGCGCCCGCAAGTCCCATATGGCCCATGAGCGTCAGGGTAAAATGCTCCTTCATTATATCCGGTATTTCTCCCAGCGCGTAGGTTCTTGTAATATCCGTGGAGCCCTCATAAAAACCTGCCCCCGTATCGGTTAAAAATACATTGCCCTCTTTAAGCTCAACATCCGTCTCCGGCGAGGACGTATAATGCATCAGCGCACAATGCTCGCCGTAAGCCGAGATCGGCTCAAAACTCGGACGGATAAAATTCCCCATCTCCATACGGAATTCATCCAGCTTCTCAGAAGCGCTCATCTCCGTGATCCTTGTCTTACCCACGTTTTCTTTCAGCCATTTCATGAACTTAACGTGCGCTGCGCTGTCCTTGATCTGTGCTTTGCGGATATTTTCGATCTCCACAGGATTCTTGATCGCCTTGAACAGAACTTCCGGGTTACGCTGTTCGATCTTCTTCACTTCGTCTGGAATATTCCTGTATAGCGCATAGTTAAGCCTTACCGGGTCGATGAGAACAGACTCCCCTCCTTCAATATTCTTAACGTCCCCGTAGATATCGTTATATGGATGAAGCAGAACGCCGTCTTCTGCAAACTGTGCTTTTACCTCTGCACTCAGCTTCTTCTCATTGATATACAGATGCATCCAGTCCGTTGTGATGACCGCATAAGAGAGAACCAGCGGGAAAAACTCGATGTCATTACCGCGCATATTCAGCGTCCAGCATATATCGTCTAACGTAGTCAGGACATGTACCGTCGCATCGTTATCCTTCATATATTCCCGGATTCTTGTAAGCTTGCCCGCCGCCGTCTCTCCGGCATACTCCTGCTTAAGGATCCAGGCCGGTTCCTCTGACAGCGCCGGCCTGTCCTCCCATATCTCGTCGATCAGATCATAGGCATAGACGACCTTTCCATTCTTCTTCGCCGCTATCTTCTCATAGGCAAGCCCGTCGCCCATAGCCACCGCACGTCCGTCAAATCCGATACACCCGCCCTCTTTCAGGGTATCGGACAGGTATTCTTCAATCGTAGGAACTCCCGGCTCTCCCATCTTCATAAGCTCAACGGTCGTACCTGCGATCTGCTCTGCGGCCTGTATAAAATATCTTCCGTCCGTCCACAATCTGGCTTCATCGGCCGTAATTACAGCCGTTCCCGCTGAACCGGAGAAATTCGTAATATATTTCCTTGCCTTAAAATATTCGCCCACATACTCGGTCTGGTGAAAATCCGCAGTCGGAACGACATAGATATCAATCTCTTTTTCTTTCATCTGCTTGCGCAGCTTTGAAAGTCTCTCTTGTATACTCATATCAATTGCCTCCTAAAATATCATCTTGCCTCCAAGTCCCATGGCTGCATCGCGCCGCCTTCTTCCGCCGGACGGCACATCTTTGCGTAGATATTCAGGCATCCTTTTGCCTCTTTTAACGGCGGGCATACCCACGCCTGTCTTCTTCTGCCGATCTCCTCTTCCGGCACCAGAAGCGTCAACTCGCCGCCGTTGATATCCATCACGATCTCATCCCCGTTTTCCACAAGAGCGATCAGGCCGCCGTCATAAGCTTCCGGTGATACGTGCCCCACGATCGCACCATAATTGAATCCCGAGAACCTTGCGTCAGAGATCAGTCCCACGCTCTTGTGCAGCCCCTTGCCGATCAGGGCGTCAATACTCAGCATCAGTTCCTTCATACCCGGCGCTCCCTTGCAGCCCTCATAGCGGATAACGATGATATCCCCGGGAACGATCTCTCCCGCCTGGATCGCCTCAAACGCAGGCCTGTCCCCATCGTACACCTTCGCCTTGCCTTTCAGGTATTTCACTTCTTCATACACCGCCGTAGGACGGACAATGGCGCCGTTCGGCGACAGATTGCCCCTTAAGATCTTAAGCCCCGGCTCCTCAGACAGCGGCCGTTCAAGAGAATGTATAACCTTATTCTCCTGAGGCGTCACCTTCGACAGCATCTCTTTCCATGTATTTCCGTACATTCCCGGCACATCGGTAAAAAGCCTGCTCTCCAGCTGCTTCATCACGTTCATAACGCCGCCCGCATAGTGGAAGTCAACCACCGTATAAGGCCCGCTGGGAACAACCGCATTGATACACGGAATCTGCCCGGCATATTTCTCGAAGTCCGCCAACGTCATCCTGATCCCCAGTTCATAGGCATAAGACAGCAGGTGCAGCACCGCGTTGGTTGAACCTGCGACCGCCATATCGAACATGACCGCGTTCATCAGGACTTCCCGGGTGATCAGCTCGGACGGTTTCCGTCCCGCCTTCACAAGCTCTACCGCATATGCTCCGGCTTCCCGTGCTTTTCTAAGCTTCGCATTGTCGGATGCAGGCGTCGTAGACGTACCCGGAAGAACCAGGTTGAGAACTTCCCCAAGCATCTGCATGGTATTCGCCGTTCCCATCGACGGGCACGCGCCAAAGGACGGACATACGCTGTCCTCAAGCCCGAATAATTCCTCTTCCGTTGCCCCTGAGAAACGGGCCGTATCCAAGTCTGCCTCCACGACCGTCTTCCCGCAGTACTGCCCGGGCTGCATAGAGCCTCCGGTCACGACCATAGACGGAATATCAAGCCTCATAGCCGCCAGATAACAGCCGGCAATGATATTATCGCAGGATGCTACCATAACAAGACCGTCAAAATTATGTACCCTCGTGACGAATTCAACGGACATAGCAACGATGTCTCTTCCTACCTGCTCGTATTTAAGTTCTTCCGCTCCGTTGGCAATGTTGCCGCAGGTCGCCGGAATGCCGAACTCCACCGGGACGCCGCCCGCGGCCCAGATCCCTTCCTTAACAGCTTCCGCGATCTGACGCAGATGTGCAGATCCCGGCGAACCCGCCATATATGAATTCGGCACGCCGATGTGCGGTTTCCTTCTGATGTCCTTGTCTGAATAACCGGCCGCTTTCATCATCACGCGCCTGTGCGCAGCCTCCGCTCCGTTCCAAAATTCAGTACCCATATTTCTCCTCCTTATCGACCCACAGTGTACAATGGTAACTCACTACCATTATAATAAATAAAACTCCCGGATAAATAAACTTAAGATTATTTATCTGATACATAAGTTTTTCTTATATCACTGCTCAAAGTGGATACCTTGCATGCCCATTTAAGTATGTCCATTTAAATCAGCATAAAGATATACTCCTCCTGTCAGCATTTCAGGAGGAGTATATCCTAATCTGGGGGTAAAACCAATACAGAGATCCTATGCGATCTCTCTGGTATACGTCTTAAGCCATTCCTTCTCCCCGTCGTTCAGATAAGGAGAGACCTTCTCATATACCGTCTTATGATAAGCATTCAGCAGTTTTTTATCTTCTTCGGTCATAATATCTGGATTCACCGCATCCAGATCCATCGGAATATATGTGATCGGTTCAAAATACATAAACTGTCCGTACTCGTTCTGCTCGCCCTTGCATACGAGCAATTCATTTTCAAGCCTCACACCGTGAGAACCTTCGATATAGATTCCCGGCTCGTCTGTAATGATCATTCCCTCTTCAAAAGCATGGGAATCGCCTTCCCGGTACTGCCACCGGATCCCTGCCGGCCCTTCATGTATGTTCAGAAGATATCCCACTCCATGCCCCGTACCATGGTTAAAATTCAATCCTCTATCCCAGAAGGGTTTTCTTGCCAGGATATCCAGGTTCATTCCGCTGCAGCCCTTCATGAATTTTGCGTTTGCCAGCGTAAGGTTACTGATCGCAACCAATGTGAAATGATCCTTCATCACCTGCGGGATCTCACCTAACGCATACGTTCTGGTAATATCTGTAGAGCCTTCATAGAATCCTGCTCCCGTGTCCGTGAGGAACAAGCTTCCCTCACAGAGCTCTACATCCGTCTCCGGGGAGGACGTATAATGGCACATTGCACAATGCTCCCCGAATGATGAGATCGGCTCGAAACTCGGATGGATAAAATTCTCCATTTCCATACGGAACTCGTCAAGCTTATCTGAAGCGCTCATCTCCGTGATCTTTGTCTTTCCGATATTTTCCTTCAGCCACTTCATGAACTTAACATGTGCTACACTGTCTTTTATCTCTGCTCTGCGGATATTCTCGATTTCAACCGGATTCTTCATTGCCTTGAAGAGCATCTCCGGATTCGCTCGCTCTGCCTTCTTCACTTCTTCTGGAATGCTGCTGTAGAGCGCGTAATTCAGTTTCGCAGGATCGATCAGTACGACCTCTTCCCTTCCAAGATGCCTGATATCTTCATAAATGTCGTTATACGGATGCACCGTAATGCCGTCTTTTGCAAAGCCTGCCTTAATCTCCTCACTCAGCTTCGATTCATCTATATAAAGCTTCACATGCTTCTCCGTGATGATAAGATAAGACAGTACAAGCGGGAAGAATTCAATATCATTGCCGCGGATGTTCAAAGTCCAGCAGATATCATCCAGGGTAGTAAGCACATGCGACGTGGCGCCGCATTCTTTCATAACCTCGCGGATCCGTCTAAGCTTACTCTCTGTCGTCTCTCCGGCATACTTGATATCCAGGGCAAACACCGGCTCCCTGGACATCTCCGGGCGATCCTCCCAGATCTGGCCGATCAGATCCTCTTCGTAGAGAACCCTTCCGTTCTTCGCCTTTGCCGTCTCCTGATATCCGCAGCCCTCAGCCATCGTAACCACACGCCCGTCGAATCCGATCGTGCCGCCCTCCCTGATCGTCTGCTTCACATACTCATCCAACGCAGGTACTCCAGGTTCCCCCATCTTCATAAGTTCAACGCAGGAACCTTCAAGCTGAGCCGCCGCCTGGATAAAATATCTCCCATCCGCCCAGAGCTTCGCTTCTTCCTTCGTGATCACAGCAGTTCCGGCGGAACCGGAGAACCCTGTAATATACTTCCTTGCCTTAAAATACTCTCCTACATATTCACTCTGATGAAAATCAGCCGTAGGAACGATATAGATATCAATTCCTTTTTCTTCCATCAATCTGCGCAGCGCCGCAATTCTTTCATTTACATTCATTGATCTGCCCTCACTTAATCAACCAACGCTGACAGTTTCTTATCCACAGCGATCATGATAAGCGCCGCAACAAAAGAAACTACAGCAATACCAATACATGCTACTTTAAATTCAATATTTCCGCCAAACAGGATTCCGTACACCGGACCATAACTCTTAGCCGCGATAAATGTCGCGAATCCCCACATGGACATCATGATCGCAAGATAACGGCTTGGAGAATACTTACTGATGAAAGAATGTCCAAGCGGTGAGAAGAACATCTCTCCAAGCGTCAGAAGGAACGCGAATACGATCAGCCATAATACACTTGCTTTTTCATTTCCACGGACGATATCAATGATCGCATAGAAGATATATCCTAATCCGATAATCGCAATACCAAGTCCCGTCTTGCGGAACAGGCTCATATCTCCCTGCGGTCTTGCCGCGAGCTTATTCCACAGCGCTGCGGTCACAGGTCCGAGAACTACACAGAAGAAGGAATTCGCCGCGTCAAACCATGTAGACGGTACTTCATATCCTGCAACGACCCAATCCATATTCTCTGCCCAATAGAAATATACCGGCATATATCCAAGATACCAGAATATCCAGAATATGATCGAGAAGCCTGACGCGATAATGATCGCTCCGATACGTTTTTTCTCATTTGATGTAAGAGGCGCCTTCTGTCCTGCCTCAATCTTAGCCTGCTTCTCTGCTTCCAACTCCTCAGCCGTCTTCGTCTTCTTGAACGGAAGCCTTCCAACGTCGCCAAGGAATCTCCAGCATACAAATACATACCACAGAGCGCCTAAGAACATAACTAATCCGGCAAGCTTAAAGCACGGTGCGAATCCCAGCACACCGTCTTTCGCGAATACATCCTTGTACAGAATACCTACCAGGAATGTACCGATGAACGCACCTACGTTAACCAATGTATACCTCATGGCAAACGCCGGGTCCATCTGCGACTTATCGGTGATAACACGCCCGATGATCGGTCCGTTCTTGAACAAAGCAAGACCGAGACTTACCAGGAAGATCATCGCATATACGCCTGTCGCACTGGTAGCGATACCTCCCATATAATAACCTACGCCTGCGATCGCCATACCCACCGGGGTCGTATATTTGGCTCCGATAAACCGATCAACCACAATACCTCCGAACAAAGGAAGCAGATAGGAAAATGCGGTCAGGTTTGACTGCATATTTGCCGCAACCGTATCGTCTAATCCAAGACCTCCTGTTGCCACTGTAGCCGATACGAATATCAATATCAGAGAACGCCCCAGATAGTAAGAAAGACGTTCAAAAATTTCTGTACATGCACATGTCCAAAACGCTTTTGGATATCCTTTTTTCTTCGCTGCTGTCTCCATGTTTTTCTTTCCTTCCTTTTCCCTCTTATTCCATTTCCTTTAAGAATGCTTTATAGCCCTTGTAGACTTCATAGATATCTGACTTGCTCGTCACTTCATGCGGCGCATGCATAGACAACACTGCTACTCCGCTGTCAATCACGTTCATTCCGTAATTTGCCATGATATAGGCGATCGTTCCGCCGCCGCCAAGGTCAACCTTCCCCATCTCCGCCGTCTGGAATCCGATCTCATTGGCGTCAAATACCTTCCGAAGCTTTGCGACATACTCTGCATTAGCGTCGCTGGTGCCGTTCTTGCCTCTGCTTCCCGTGTACTTGTTCAGCACAAGGCCCTTCCCGAAGTATGCCGTATTCTTCTTCTCGAATGCATCGGCATAGAGTGGATCATATGCCGCGCTCACATCAGAAGACAGCATATAAGAATTATGTAAGGTACGCCTTACCTTCACCAGTTCCCCGCCGCCGGTCAGAGCACACAGCTCTGCCACCGCATCTTCGAAGAACCTGGACTGCATACCGGTCGCACCCATGCTTCCGATCTCTTCCTTGTCCACAAGGATACAGCAGCTTGTCCTCTTAAGGTTCTCTGCCTCTAACATGGCAAAAAGAGAAGTGAACGCACATACCCTGTCGTCCTGTCCATAGCCGATGATCATGCTTCTGTCCAGACCGCAGTCTCTTGCTTTTCCGGCCGGAACGACTTCAAGCTCTGCCGACAGGAAATCCTCTTCCTCCATATCACAGTTTTCTTTGAGATACGCAAGGATTGCCGCCTTAACCTTTTCCTTCTCTTCCTTTTGTTCTTCTCCAGCTCCAACCAACGGCTTCGTACCTACGAGAAGGTCAAGGCCTTCTCCCTCGATCACCACATTGGCCTTCTTCTCGATCTGCTTCTGTGACAGATGAACCAGAAGATCAGAGATCACGAGTACCGGATCTTCTTCCTTCTCACCGATCACGATCTCCTTCACTGTCCCGTCCTTCTTCACTACGCTTCCGTGAATCGCCATAGGAAGCGTTACCCACTGATACTTCTTGATTCCGCCGTAATAGTGAGTATCCAGGTATGCCATACCCGTATCCTCATACAATGGATTCTGCTTGATATCCAGTCTTGGGGAATCCACATGCGCTCCCAGGATATTCATTCCTTCCTCTAACGGCTTCTCACCGATCTGGAAGAGAACAAGCGCCTTCCCCATACAGTTGGCATAGATCTTGTCGCCGGTCTTAAGCGCAGTATTCTCGGCGATACATTCGCCAAGGTCTCTGTAACCATGCTCCTTCGCCATCCGAATACCTAAGGTCACGCACTCCCTCTCTGTCTTCGCAGCATCAAGGCACTCTTTGTACCTGTTACAGAGGGATTCTATTTCCGCGTGCTGTTCCTCCGTGTACTGCTCCCACATGTTTTTCCTTTCCATCGTTCATCCTCCTAGTTTTCTGATGTATTCGCTATATGCAATTGTACATCTGTATTCTCAGAATTTCCAACAAGAAAAACGAATGGCCTATAAGAAAAACTTATACCCTATTCAGACGCAAAAAAGGTGCAAAGTCTTGCTTATAAGCCCAAGACTTTACACCTTCCAAGCGCTGTTTTATCTAACCCTCTAATCCAACGGCGGCTTTTGATAAAGCTTCCTTTCAATGCATCTTTTTTCAAATGCAATCTGTGACTTCAGCTTTTCGTGTCCGCCTTCCTGATCCGCTATTTCCAATCGTTCCAACAGATCTAAAATATTTAATAGGTTAATGTTAATTTCCTTTTCTCCCGGCATACTATCACCTCACTTATAAGCGCCGTTTACCTTGATACTTTTATTATATCAATCAACGGTATAAGTGTAAAGGCTTTACTCAACTCTACCCTTCGCTCTCCAACCGCTTCGTAAACAGTATATCATGATTCACTTCCGTATAGAATTCCTGCTTCATCTCCTCATATTCTGCAGTTCCTTTTCCCATCAGCCACATCATCTTCGTAATCACGGCCTCCAGAGTCATATCATAAGCCTCGAACAGCTTAAAATCCTGCTTCACACGCTTGCCGACCTCATAAACAGTCATATTGCTTCCCTCATTCGCCACCTGGGTCGTCATCACCACATATTTCCCTCTGCCTTCCCACTTCTTCATCTCTGTGTAGAATTCCTGCACCAGCGTATTGGGGATTCCTCCTACCCCGAAGCTCTCAATCACCAGGCAGTCGTAATGCTCGAACAGATACGGCAGGATGCTGGCATGCATTCCCGGTATCAGCTTCAGCACATACACGCTGTCCTTCATATCATAACTGAACTGCACCGGCGTATTGCACTGCGGCTCCCTGATATAACGCACGATCATTCCCTCCTGGATCACCGCCAGATAAGGGAAATTAATACTGGAAAATGCATCGTAGCTCTTCGCACGTTCCTTTTTCGCGCGTGTACCGGCGATCACCTTCCCGTCGAACACAATATTGACGTTCTGCGATTCGTCATCCGCAGCATAGATAAAGCTGTCCAGAAGGTTCGTCCTTGCATCGGTAACATCCATCTGGATGGGCTTCTGCGCTCCGGTGATCACAATCGGTTTGGATGAATTCCGAATCATATAAGAAAGCGCTGCCGCTGTGTATGCCAAGGTGTCTGTCCCGTGACAGATCACAAATCCATCGTACTCTCTATATTGTTCTTCAACGGTTCCCGCAAGCAGCTTCCAGTGCTTGGGCGTCACATTGGTACTGTCCAGATTGCAGACCTGTATGGTATCCACCTCACAGACCTGACGTACCGCCGGGATATAAGACAGGATATCAGCCGGTGTAAGTCCCGGCGCCAGTCCGTATTCTGTCGGCGTGGAAGCGATTGTGCCTCCGGTTCCTATCATCAATATCTTTTTCATATGTTCTCTCCTCTTTAATGGCTCTACCGTCTCCGATTCCATTCACCGATCACCTCATTGACCGTGCTGACCGTCACGAACGCGGCCGGATCCGCCTGGTGTATATAAGCAAGTAATTTCCCATACTCGCTCTTTTCAAGGATGGTCACTACCTCCATACGCTCCGTAAGCCCCATTCCTCCGTATGCGTGATAGAGCGTTGCCCCGCGGTGAAGCTCCTTTACGATATACTCCTGGATCTCCTGATATCGCCCGGACAAGATACACACCTTCTTGCGGATCCTGAATCCGTCACAGTACCGGTCCAATACAAGCCCGTAGATATACGTCCCAATCAGACTGACCACCATAGTCTCGCGGTCATAGACGAAGATCGAAGTACAAGCTATGATGAATCCTGCGATCGTAAGGCTCTCCCCAATCTTGAAGCCCAGATATTTGTTGAGCAGCTTCGCAACCACATCCAGCCCTCCTGAAGACGCATTCATGTTAAACAGCAAAGCCTGTCCCATACTGATCACAACCATAAAACACGCAAGGTCAATCACGGTATTTCCGGATAAAGAACTTACATCAGGCGTAACAATCTCAAAAACCCAGAGATAGACCGGAAGCAGCAGAGAAGTCACTATCGTCTTCGCTCCGAATTCCTTTCCGATAAATATGTACCCGCACACCAGCAGAACGGCGTTCAGAATGAACGTCAGAGTCGATACCTTCAAAGGTATAAAATTCACAAGCACAAGCACAAGACCGGACAGACTCCCCAGCACAAGATTCGCAGGCATCATAATATAATATACTGCCGCGGATATCAAGAACATACCCGCCATCATAGTCAAAAAAGATTTTAAATTAAACTCCTTTTTCATAGCGTACTCCTATATCATAATAAATCTAAACCTATAACTGCGGCCGAACCGATATAGCCTCTATAGAACTGTCAAAGAATTTCCCGACCGCACGGACCATATAATAGCTATCCTTCACCCCGGCAGTCTCAAAAGACGAATGCATCGCAAGCTGCGGCAGACCGATGTCAATGCTGTTCATAGACACCTGCGACATCGCAATATTGCCTAGCGTACTTCCGCCTGCCATATCCGAACGGTTCGCAAAAAACTGCAGAGGTACGCCCGCCTCTTTACAGATCCCTCTGAACACGGCAATGCTTACGGCGTCACTGGTATATTTCTGTCCGGCGTGTGATTTCACTACGATTCCCTCATTGATATACACACAGTTGCCCTCGTCTGTCTTCTCTGGATGATTCGGATGCACCGCATGAGCATTGTCGCAGCTGAGCATGAAGCTTTTCGAAGCCGCACGGTAGAACTCCTCTTCTCCTTTTCCGAGACAAAGATTCGTGCGGTAAAGAGTATCATGAAGGAATGTAGACGCCGCACCCTGTTTGGTCCCTGAACCCACTTCTTCATTGTCAAAGCATGCGAATACATTGACGGCGTGATCATTCTCACCCGCAAGAAAACCTGTCAGAGAAGTATACGCACACTGAAGGTCGTCTAACTGCGGACAGGAGATAAACTCATTGTCTGCCCCCCACACCGACGGCTTCATACGGTTATAGAGATACAGATCCATCCCGCAGACGGCATCTTCCTCCACACCGAGTTCTTCTGCAATCAGCTTCTTAAAATCGCCCTTCCTGCATCCGCTCCCGCCGAACAATGGAAGCATATCAACCTGATTGTTATAAGAATATCCCTTGTTGACTTCCCGGTTCATATGGATCGCCATATTCGGGATCAGCAGAAGGTCCCTGTCCGCATTCACAAGCTTCGCAGCATATTCCTTCCCTTCTCTTACTACGACACGGCCGGCAACCGATAGAGGACGGTCAAACCATGTCGCGCACAGCATCCCTCCGTAGCCTTCCGTATTCAGCTTCATGTATTTATCCCTCACCTGAATCTCGGCATTCTCTTTGATCTTAAAGGTAGGAGAATCACTGTGGGAAGCCGCGATCTTAAAACAATAATCTTCAAGCTGTTCTCCCACGTTCAATGCAATGATACTGGAGTCGTTGCGGGTCACATAGTACCTTCCCCCCGGCTTGATCTCCCACTGTTCCCCTTCGTCAAGCCTTCGGTAACCATTTGCGCGCAGCATGGCTGCCAGATTCGCCGCTGCATGGAACGCTGTCGGGCTCTTTTTGATAAATTCTGAAAGTCCTGATACAATCTCTTCATACATTTTGATATACCTCTCCTATTCTAGTTACTATTGTTCTCATATAGTAACACTAAAATACCGATCCTTCAAGTCAATTTCTCAACAAGCTTTGTTCACAGCTTCTCCGACAGACGCCGAAGCTTCTTCAGCACATCGCACAGCTTCTTTTTATTCTTATTTCTTCTATAATATACTTTTATATACTGCGGACACATCCAGTCTGACAGCGGATATACCTCCCCCGAATTCTGCTGGAAATAATAGCTGTCCACGAATGCATATCCGTCGTTAAACTCAACCTTAAGCTTCATAGTATCCACATTATCCACACGGCAGATCCGTGCGCAAGATTCGCGGAACCTGTCGCTTATATCCTCCGCAACACTGCAGGGGTAGATATCCGTCCCGTATCTGGTATAGCCTTTCAGATCCTCTATACACGCAGTCTTCCCAAGATGCAATGTACTCTTCTTCCCTACATAAACTCCCACCGGATGCTCGCATAATGTGAATTCCTCAATATCCTCCGTCCGGTACTCGTCATCCACTCCATATCCAATATAGATATCGAGCGAATACTCTGCCAGCATCTTATTCCCGGCGGCTCCGTCTATCCTGCAGAACTGAAAATCCTCCTCAGAATAGTACTCGTCTATCAATTCCTGCATCCTGTGCCAGATAAGGTCGTTGATAGAACTGTCGATCCCAAGCCTGATAACATCCTTCTTAAGTATCTGCTCAATCTCCTTTTCCATCTGCCTGTATATGTACAGCATCTCCCGGGCCTTATCATAGACAACCTGTCCAAGCTCCGTAACCTTAAGGGAGCCTGATTCTCTGCTGATCAGCTTCCCGCCTGCTTCCTTTTCCAGCTTCGCAATCTGCTGGCTGATCGCAGTCTGTGTTACATAATTCTTCTTTCCGGCTTTCGTAAAGTTCTTCATATCTACCACATCAACAAAATATTTGTATTTCCAAAGGCTCATTTTCTCATCTTCTTCCGCAAATTGTAGACAATCAACAGCTCGTCGCATACAAAATATATTAAAACACATTTTAACATGGAAATCAATGGTTATGGGCTTTTGCCATATACAGAAATACTTATATATCATATAACTTATAATTATATGATATCATCCGTAAAAAAAGAAGATATCTCCGAACCAAATCGCAAGATACCTTCTATATATTCTCATCACAGGATTATCAAATCATTATCATTCAGACATACTGCTTCAGATCTTCCATTGCCTTATCGTCGAATTTGGACTTATCGATCTTCGCATGCTTCAGATACCTTCTCCACACAAGGATCAGGACAAGCCCAAACGCGATCACCGCCGTCAGAAAATAGAAAAAGTAACGGAAGCCCGCGATCCCTGGGTTATTATCGATGATATTTCCCGCAAGGATCGATACAAATGTCTCCGGGACCGCCCCCGCCGTACAGATCAGCCCTGCGGCAGTACCGGAATACTCTACCGGCACCGCGCCCTCGCTCATCATCGTCCACGCCATCGCGTAATTCATGTGGAAGAAGACCAGGATCGTGACAAACAGCACTGCTACAATAACAACGCTGGATTCCTTTGCCGGTGTCAGCAGCATCAGGATCTGCCCTCCCAGCATCACCACAAATGCCAGCAGCATCAGGCGCGCCGTACCGAACTTATCAGCCAGATAGCCGCCGACGATATTCCCGCCGATCGAACCGAATTTCCTGGCAACGCCGAGCATCGCGCCGAACGCGACCGTTGCCCCTAATATATCCGTCACGTACGGAATATAATAATAGATCGACAGGCAGAACACATGGTTGCAGAAGGAAACCAGGCAGATGATCCAGACAGCCGGATTCCTGATCACCTTCGCAAGCCCGGTAAAGGAGACCCGGTCTGCGCTTAAGCGCATCTTCTCATCCTTTACCGCGAACAGGGCGAACAGGCCCATAGCTATATTCACGAAGGAATAGAATAAGATCACGTACTTCATCGCGAGCACCTCGTTCGTCATGCTTGAAGCCCCCCAGTTAAAGAGCGCAACGGCAACCAACGCAACCAACGCGCCGCCGATACTCTGCGATCCTTCGAAGAATCCATAGGCCTTTCCCTGGCTCTCCTCATCAGACATCACGCGCACGGCCTTGACACATGCAGGCCAGAATGCAAATGTTGTGGACACACCCCACAGAGCATAGACACACAGCAGTCCCTTGAAGCCCAGAGGCAGAAGATGCAGCAGTCCTCCGATCCCCGTCCCGAACAAGGAGATCACTATGATCTTCCTGACAGACATACCGTCAGCCACCACTCCTCCGAACAGGTACGACACGATCCCGAATACACCGATCACCGTCCCGAATACGCCCATCTGCGTATTTGTAAGATTATATGTAGAGATATAGGCGTCATAATAATCGAACCGGAAGAACGGAAGCGCGAAGATAACCGATCCGCTGAGCGCAAGAATCACGATCGCTCCAAAATTCTCCCTGAGCCTGCCTTTTATTCCAATCATTTTCAATAAGTTATTCATGTTGACCATCTCCCTCTATCACAACAGTTCAGGCAAGCCATCATTCATTTACGGACATGATATGGAAGGTCTCTCCTTTATCATATGTCCTGGAATAGATCGTAAAATCTCCGTAATAGAACTTGCCGGCATAGACGCCGCGTTCGCATCCATTGCCGTCCATCTCGAATCTGTCCCATTCTCCGACGCTTTCTTTGACCTCGTCCCTTGAAACCGTCTGATCGATCAGATCTTCCGCCGCTTCCATTCCGCCTCCTGACGGCGAGCCGCTCTTTTCTCCGTCCCCGGATACGTCCGCCTTCTTCTCCGTCTCCTTCGCATCGGCGCCGGCCTGCGTCCCCGTCTCAGAATTGGTGATCGTAACGGCGATCACGGCAAAGACTCCGATAAGAAGAAGCATAGATACTGCAAGTATTATTAATTTCTTTTTTTCCATGTTACGTTATTCTTCCTCCGCGGCATCGTCGAGGATATTTACCCCGTCTCTCACATCATTGCCGTCTTCATCCACAACCGTATCAAGATACTTGTCATAGTGAACCTTATCGCCGTTGTGGTCGATAAATTCATTTCCCTCGTTGGACCACGGGATCCAGCCGTTCCCCCATTCCATCACATTGTCAAGGTCAACGGACTGGCACCAGTATGAGATCTTGGCAGCGCCCCAGCTGTCTCCGCAGAAGAATGCAATCGTCTTCTTTGTATCAAGGCCGTTGCTTTCAAGATATGCCTTAAGCTCTGCCTGGGTCCTTGGCGTACCGTCTGCATTATCGAAGAATTCTCCTTCTTCCTCATTCCCCTGCTCGCACCATACAGAACCTTCGATCATACCCGCAAGGTCGTGATAACTGTATCCTGAGTATTCGCCTTTCCATTCGTCCTCTCCGCGGTTATCCGCAACCTGTCCTTCCTTCTCTCCCTTAAGGATCGCCTTGATATCATCCATCCAGAGGATCTCATCAGGATTCGCGATCGTATCGGATCCGAAGCTCTTGACGGACTCCGGGACTACCAACGTGTCCTCATCCGTATCCAGCTCATACCCGTTGTAGGTCCATGCTGTCAGGGCGCCGCTCATGGCATATACCTTCACGCCAAGAGATCTGAGCATGAATCCAAGACGGCCCTGCGGGGATGTGGATGTCCCTGTCAGGATGACGACAGAATCCTTCGTGATTCCGTACTGTGTACAAACACTGTCACGGAACTCTTCCAGTGAGATCAGACGCCACTCCTTCGCATAATCAGCTCTCTTCTCCGCCACATACACGCGGGGTCTCTCATAAGAGTCCGTATTGATGTGGACCGCCCCCGGAACATGTCCGGGTGAGAAGTAAGAAGAGCTCCTTGCATTGCCCCAGCCGACATCCACCAGAACGACCTTGCTTAAGTCGTCTCCGATCACTGCTTTTGCTTCTTTGCTCAACTCTTTTTCTTTGCCGGTTTTTACATCGGAAATGCTCTTGACGATCTCAGTCGGGAGGAATCTGTCATAATTCTCATATGACTCCAGATCTTTGCCCGCGTCGATCAGCTCGTCTGCCTGGAACACCAGAACATCCTCGATGCCCTGCTCGATAAAATACCCTGCCACATCAGTAGCCTGCTCTCCTGTATAATCATAGACGATGACTTCCTTGCCTTCCGTAATACCCTGGTCTTCCATCGCCCTCTCAAGATAAGCTTCACGGGGAGCTGATTCCGCATATTCACAATCCAGCCACCGCGCGGAGAACAGAGCCGCATTCTTCAAGTGTCCGCCGTTTGCCGCGCCTTCCAACGCCCAGCCGGAATAGCTCTCCTGCGGACGGGCGTCAACCAGAACCGTATTCTCGTCGGAATCCTTCATGAACTCCTGAACCTGTTCGGCAGTCGCAGATTCTACCTCCGCTTTCTCTGCCGGCTTCGCCGTATCCTTGGACTCTTCCGTACCGTCGGACTCTTCTTCTGATTCCTTCTCTTCTTCTGCTCCTTCACCAGACTCTTCTTTGTCCCCGGACTCTTGCGCGCTCCCGGATTCGGATGCACTGTCCGCCTGCTGTGACGTGTTGCCGCAGGCGGATGCCAGTGAGGCCGCCATTGCAGCACATAATAAGGAAACTACTAATCTTTTCTTCATATGTATACCTCATTTCTTTAGATTCGAAATTAGGATATCACGCCCTTCTTTTAAGCGTCAAATCCATTATTATAATAAAAAAGTTCTCTTATAGATATTTTCAATAAACCGTCATACGCAAAAAACACCGCAGACCCTCCTCAGATCTGCGGTGTTCCCTTATATGCCCTATTCTTCAATTACAATCCGTGTGATTACCGGCATCTCTACAGGCTTGTTCCAGGTCTCGGCCCCGTAGGTCGGAAGCTTCGCAATAGCATCGAGTACCTCGAACCCGGCTCTCATCTCCCCGAAAGCCGCATACCGGCCGTCCAGCTTATGAGCATCCTTATGAACGACAAAAAACTGCGTTCCCGCCGTATCAGGATCATCGTCCCTCGCCATGGACAGCGCGCCTCTCTTGTGCTGGATCGGATTGGGAATTCCGTTCTCCTCAAATTCCCCTTTGATATGCCATTCGCTGTCTGTCATGATATCATTATCCGGGGAGCCTGACTGGATCACATAATCCTCCACGATCCGGCACCACGCAAGTCCATCATAGAACCCGCTTTTAGCCGTATCCACAAAATTCTTGACCGTGATCGGCGCAAGGTCCGGGAACAGGTCAAAGACCATATCCCCGAAGCCTTCCGTCGTAATAACGCACCTCAATATCCTCTCCTACTTTTCAAGAACCTTCGCGTTCTTGAAATAGATGTTAGAGGATGACGTCATATATACGCCTTCTACATAATCCTTAAGCAGGATGTTGTTGGACTTATAGTACAGGGCAAGTACCGGATAGTCTGCTGATACCAGCTCGTCAGCCTGTTTTACCAGTTCGCCGAACTTCGCCGGATCCTTCTCTACCTTCGCCTGGTCTACGATCGCATCGTAATCCGGGTTGCTGTAGAAGCTGTTGTTCGTCACATCATCTGTGTAAAGCAGAGGAAGGAAGCTCATCGGATTCACATAGTCCGCACTCCATCCCATAGCTGCTACTTCATAGTTGCCGTTCTGTACATCATCATAGAATACAGCCCAGTCAGCGGAGCTAACTTCTACCTTGATTCCAAGGTTCTGCTCCCACATCTCCTTGATCGCCTCTGCGATCTTCTTCACATTGTCATCAGAATAGAAAGATAACTGTACGGTCGGGAATCCCTCTCCGTCTGGGTATCCGGCGTCCGCAAGCGCTTTCTTAGCGCCCTCCACGTCTGCTGTAGAAGACAGGCCGAAGTCAGGACGTCCCTCTGTCAGATCCTTGCCGTCTACCACATAACCAGGTGCATAGAAGCTGTATGCCGGCTCTCCGTCAACCTGAGCCACATTATTGATCAGGGCCTCACGGTCGACCGCCAGGTTCAGCGCCTTTCTTACCAGCGGATCATCATACGGCTCTACAGAGCAGTTGATATCATAATATACGGTGCCGTAGCTTGGAGCAGTGTAAACACCCGCGTTATCTGCCTTCAGCCGTGCGATATCGCTGGACGGGATCGTTCTTACACCGTCAACTTCGCCGTTCTCATAAGCTGTCAATGCGGTTGCAACATCCAGGATGTAGCGGTAGGTAAGCTTCTCCAGCGTTACATTCTCTGCATCCCAGTAATTTTCATTCTTCTCAAGAGTGAAGCTCTCTTTCTCCTTCATCTCCGTTACCTTGAACGGACCGTTGCCGATATATGATTCAGCAGATGTTGTCCACTTATCGCCGTTCGCCTCGATCGTTGCCTCTTGTACAGGGAAATATACCCACATACTTACCAGGTCGACAAAGAACGGGCAGGACTCTTTCAGCGTGAATTCCAATGTCTTGTCGTCCACTGCCTTGATTCCTATATCTTCTGCCTTCTTCTCTCCGTTGTAGAATTCTTCTGCATTTACCACATAATCAGAAATCATGTTCACATACTGTGCGGCAGTATCCGGGGTCAGGACACGCAGGGCTGCGTATACATAGTCATTCGCTGTAAGATCGCTTCCGTCGCTCCACTTAAGCCCGTCTCTCAGATGGAATGTATAGACAGTAAGGTCGTCGTTAGATTCCCATGACTCAGCATTGCCCGGCACGACCTCACCGGCTTCATTATAGGTTACAAGTCCTTCAAAACAGTTAACCAAAAACGGGGTCGCGAATGAATTGTTCGTAACCGTCGGGTCGATAGTATCCGGCTCATTGCTCAGGACAAAGGTCATCTCCTGCGCGCCTGCCGCTTCTCCTTTTGCTTCCTCTTCTGTGTTCTCCTGCACATCATCAATAGTCTGCGGCTCCTGTTCCTTGCCGCCGCAGCCTGCCAGCACTGCCGTACACATCATACTCAGCACCAGAAGAAGGCTCAGCCTCTTTTTCATAATATTGTCTCCTCCTTTATAATGGATTATTGAACCAGCCGCCTCCGGCCGGTCTGATCTATGCTCCAAGACACCGTATCTGTACTGTTATCCGACCGATCGGTCAACTATAAGCCCAGATATCCGTGCCGAGAAACCTTTTAATATAGATGGCACGCAACCATATGGCCGCCGCCTGCATCCTTCATCTGCGGCTTGACCTCGCTGCACTCCGGCTTCGCAAACGGGCAGCGCGTATGAAACCTGCATCCTGCGGGCGGGTGGATCGGGCTTGGGATATCTCCCTCTATGCCGCTCTTCTCCTTCTGCCTTGCAAGCCTGGGGTTCGCGATCGGAATACTGCCCAACAGCCCCTTTGTATAGGGATGGAGCGGATTATCATAGATCTCGTTAGATTCGCAGATCTCCACCAGATGTCCCAGGTACATGACTCCCACCTCATCCGACACATAACGCACCATAGACAGGTCATGCGCGATAAACAGGTAGGATAATCCCTTCTCCTCCTGGAAATCCTTCAGAAGGTTGATGACCTGCGCCTGAATCGATACGTCCAGCGCCGAGATCGGCTCGTCGCAGATAACCAGCTCCGGCTTTAAGATCAGCGCCCTGGCGATCCCTACCCTCTGTCTCTGTCCTCCCGAGAACTCATGGGCATACCGGTTGGCATGCTCCTTCGTAAGTCCCACCCATTCGAGCATCGGGTATACCAGCTCATTGGCCGCTTCCTTCTTGTTCACGATACCATGAGCGATCAGCGGCTCCGCAATAATGTCTCTCACCGTCATTCTTGCGTTCAGGGAAGCATACGGATCCTGGAATATCATTTGCATCTTCCTTCGAAGCGGTTTCAGTTCTTTTTGCTTCATATTCGTAATGTCCGTTCCATCAAGAACAACCTGTCCGGCCGTCACGTCATACATACGGATAATGGTTCTTGCACAGCTTGATTTCCCGCATCCAGACTCGCCCACCAGCCCCAGCGTCTTCCCTCTCGCGAGCGTAAAGCTGACGCCGTCCACCGCGTGAACCACCTGCTTGCCGCCTGCTTTAAAATGTTTTGTAAGGTCCCTGACCTCCAGTATATTCTGATTACTCATAATTACTCCTATCTCCGAAACGGATTGTGCTCATCAGCCGGCGCGTCCGGATACTGCAGAAAGCATCTGGTCCTGTGGCCTTCTCCCAGTTCTATGAACTCCGGCAATTCCTGGGCACATATTTTTCTCGCATAAGGACATCTCGGCGCAAACGGACACCCCACGGGCGGATTCGTCATATCCGGCGGCGAACCGGGAATCGGCATCAGCCGCACGCTCTTATCCTGCTTGATATCCGGGATCGATTCCAGCAATCCCATCGTGTACGGATGCCCCGGCTTCTCAAAGACATCGTCGATCGACGCCTCCTCCATCACCAGACCGCCGTACATTACGATCACGCGGTCGCACAGCTCCGCCACGACTCCGAGATCATGAGTGATGAATATTATACTTGTCCCATATTCCTTCTCCAGCTCCCTGAGCTGATGAAGGATCTGGTCCTGAATCGTCACATCCAGCGCCGTAGTCGGTTCGTCCGCGATCAGAAGCTCCGGCTTATTCGCCAAAGCCATGGCGATCATGACTCTCTGGCGCATTCCGCCGGAGAATTCATGCGGAAAACACTTGTATCTCTTCTCCGGCTCTGGAATCCGCACCCGGGAAAACAGCTCCAGAACTTCCTTCTTAACATCCTCTTTCTTCCGTTCAGGATGATGCTCCAGGATCATCTCGGCCACCTGGGTGCCCACCGGGATCAGCGGATTCAGCGAAGACATAGGATCCTGGAATATCATGGAGATCTTCTCTCCTCGTATCCCCCGCATCTCCTTCTTCGATACACCGATCAGATTCTTTCCTTCAAATTCAATGCTTCCTTCCTTGATGACAGCCGTATCCGCCAGAAGCCGCAGGATAGACATAGAAGTCACGCTCTTACCGCTGCCTGACTCACCCACGATGCCAAGGATCTCTCCCTTGTTCACGGCAAGGCTTACGCCCCGGACAGCCTGCACCTCTCCGTTGCTGGTCATAAAAGAAGTCTTTAGATTCTCTATTTTTAAAATTGGTTCCATGCTCATTTTGCCCTCCTACTTCTTAAGCTTCGGATCCAGCGCATCACGCAGTCCGTCTCCCACAAAGTTAAACGCAAACATAATCAGACAGATCACAAGCGCAGGTATGAAGAGCTGATACGGACAGGAACGAAGATTCTCCGTCGCGTCGTTGCACATCGTTCCAAGACTTGCCAGCGGAGGCTGAAGCCCGATACCCAGGAAACCAAGGAACGCCTCCATGAAGATTGCCGAAGGGATCAGCATGGTGACCGTAACCAGGATCGATCCCATCGCATTAGGGATCAAATGCTGAAGCAGGATCGTCTTCGTAGAAGAACCGATCGTCTTCGCTGCCAATACGAACTCCTGCTCTCTTAAGCTTAAGACCTGTCCTCTGACAACTCTCGCCATATCTACCCAATATACAGTACCTAACGCCACGATAATACTCTTAAGGCCTGTCCCGAGCACGACCATGATCAGGATGACATAGAGTGTCAGGGGAATCGTGCTGATGATATCCACGATACGCATCATCACCGTATCCACCGTGCCGCCCGCATATCCCGAGATGCCGCCGAAGATGATACCGATCACCAGATTCACAAGCACCGCCACAAACGCTACCATAAGAGACACCCGCGTACCGTACATCAGCCTTGTTAAGATGTCTCTTCCCAGACTGTCCGTACCAAGCGTGTAGGACTTATTGAACACGTGCGTTGCGGGATACAGCACACGCGTCTCAGGATCCGCCATCATGTACGGCTTCGCGCCGTAATACAGCGCAACCTCCGTGCCGTTGCAGTCGAAGATCGTCATAGAAGATTCGGATTCCTCCCGCACCTTCTTAAGCTGGCCTCCAAGCGTACCGTCCTTATTCACCCACACCACCTTAAGCGACTGAGTGATATACATATAACCCGTTCCGTCCGGCGCTTCATACACCTTCATCCGGGGCGGGATATTCACCAGTTCAAGATTCTGAGCTGAATAACTGTATTTCGTAAAATACGGTCCGGCCAGCGCAAACAACAGCAGCAGAATGATGATCACAAATCCTGCGATCGCCGTCGGCTTATGCCGGAACCTGAACCACACATCTCCTGCAAATGTCCGGTTCTTTTTCCATAACTTCTCACGGTCCTCGTTGGAGGACTCAAGCATTTCCCATTTATTCTCCATCGTATCCGTTCTCCTGTCCTTAGTCATATTTGATTCTCGGGTCAATCAGGCAGTAAAAGACATCCACGATAAATACCATGGCGAGAAGGAATGTCGCATAGAAAACTGTCACACCCATGATCGTAGTATAATCTCTCATTGAAACACTGTTAACAAAATGAACGCCGAGTCCCGGAACCGCAAAGATCTTCTCTACAACAAAGCTTCCTGTCAACAGATTGGCAACCGTAGGTCCAAGAACCGTGATGACCGGAATCAGAGCGTTGCGAAGCGCGTGCTTGAAGATCACCTTCGGCTCCGCCAGTCCCTTCGCCCTTGCCGTCCTGATGTAATCCTGCCCCATAACCTCCAGAAGGCTTGACCTCATCTGTCTTGCCAGATAACTGACCGAATACCCTCCGAGCGTAATAACAGGCAGTATGTAGCCCTTCCAGGAATCCAGCCCGAAGCTTGGCAGCGCCCCCATCCTGAAAGAAAATATGTAGATAAGCATGGATGCAATGACAAAGGACGGAATGGTGACTCCTATCGTAGCGACCGCCATGACCAGCATATCCTGCCACTTGCCGTTCTTCACGGCAGCAAGAATCCCCATCGGAATCGAAGCAAGAACTACGAAAATGATCGTGATGCCTCCAAGCTTCCCGGACACCGGAAAACCATTGGCAATAAAATCATTGACCGTCTTCCCAGTAAATTTATAGGAAGGGCCGAAATCTCCATGGAGAAGTCCCTTCAAATAGTCAAAAAATTGCTTGGGAAGCGGATCATCCAGATGATACTTCGCATTCAGCGCCGCCTCTACTTCTTCGCTTAAGTTCCGGTCACTGGTGAACGGACCTCCCGGCACGGCGTGCATGATCACGAACGTCACAAGAATGATCAGAAATAGCGCTACCAGCATTAATCCCAACCGTTTTGCAAAATACCGAACCATTGTTATTCCCCCTGTTATAAAACTTTATTTTATAAATATAACCTTACTTATAATGAATTGTCAATATAATTCGGAATTTACTGAAATTAGTCTTTTATCTAAATTACAGCATTGAAGTATTTTAAACTCAGATTGACGCAGGTTTCTCTAATATAGTATAATAACTGTATCTGTGATAAAGAAAGGTTGATAGAATTGAGTAAAGAAGAACCAACACTGGAGAATCCTATGCCAGAGAATCCGGCGCCGGAGAATCCAGACGAGATAAAAGAACCGGACAAGGCGCATTATTTTAACCGGCCCAAGCTCGGCAAGGGCGGGCCGTCCAAGCTCCGGCAGCAGTTCAGCAGAGGGATGACCTTCTTCCTGGTGATAGCAGCCAGCCTGCTGTTCTATTTTGCTTTGCTGCGCCTTACGAATCTGTCAGAAGGATTTCAGGATATATTCCGCGTACTCAAGCCGGTTGTATACGGATGCGTATTCGCATATCTGCTGAATCCCATTGTCAAGCAGGTGGATCAACATCTGGTTCCCGTATTGCAGCAGAAGCTTAAGAAGCCTGGCCAGGCCGAGAGAGCTTCGCGCGGAATCGGAATCTTTGCGGCGATCGTCCTTCTGCTCGTATTGATCGTAACACTGTGCAATCTCCTGATCCCGGAATTATACGCCAGTATCCGCAACCTGGTCATGACGCTTCCCAAGCAGTTAAACGACCTTGTATCCGAGTTAAGCGAGGTAAAACTGGACGAATCGACCACCAGTACGCTTATCAAGACAGGTATGAAGGAAGGTACGGATATGCTGCTTGACTGGCTTCGGACAGACCTTATGGCACAGGCCAATGAGCTGATGTCCAATCTGACCGTCGGCGTGCTGAATATCTTAAGCGAAGTATTCAACGCAGTGATCGGACTGATCATCTCGGTCTACATCCTGTTCAGCAAGGAGACCTTCGTCCGCCAGTCGAAGAAATGCGTCTATGCGCTGTTATCCGCAAGACACGCGAATATGATACTCCACCTGACGGTAAAGAGCAACGAGATCTTCGGCGGATTTATCATCGGCAAGCTGATCGACTCCGTGATCATCGGCGTACTGTGCTTCATAGGACTGTCGATACTTAAGATGCCCTATACTATGCTGGTCAGCGTGATCGTCGGCGTAACGAATGTTATACCGTTCTTCGGCCCTTATATCGGCGCGGTTCCAAGCACCATACTCATCATGCTTGCGAATCCGATCCAGGGAGTGTATTTCATTATATTTATCCTGCTGCTGCAGCAGTTTGACGGCAATATCCTTGGTCCTAAGATCTTGGGCAATTCTACGGGACTGTCCGCCTTCTGGGTTATCGTGGCGATCCTGCTTGGCGGAGGGCTCTTTGGGTTCGCGGGAATGGTCATGGGAGTTCCGACATTCGCGGTACTGTACTATATTATCCAGATGAGCATCAACAACCGGCTGGAACGCAAGAAGCTGCCGTCGCCTTCCGAATATTACGATACAATGAGTTATGTGGATGATGATGGTGTATACTATCATTCCAAAGAGACAGACACGCTGTCCAACAGAACATAGAAAAGGAGATAAGGATCATGCCGATCAGAGTTCAGAATAACCTTCCGGTGAAAGAGATACTGGAACAGGAGAATATATTTGTTATGGATGAGCACCGGGCAACCCATCAGGACATCCGTCCGATCAAGATCGGGCTACTCAACCTGATGCCGCTTAAGGAGGACACGGAGCTTCAGATTTTAAGATCGCTGTCGAATACGCCTCTCCAGGTGGATGTCGTATTTGTGACGGTATCGACCCATGAATCGAAGAATACGCCCACCAGCCATTTGAACCAGTTTTATCAGAAGTTCAGCAAGATCCGCAGCGAGAAATTCGACGGGTTTATCATTACCGGCGCCCCGGTAGAACAGATGCCCTTCGAAGACGTAGATTACTGGGAAGAATTAAAAGAAATCATGGAATGGAGCAAGACACACGTGACCTCAACGCTGCATCTGTGCTGGGGCGCGCAGGCCGGAATCTATTATCACTACGGGATCGATAAGGTTCCGGTAGACAAGAAGGTATTCGGCGTATTCTGGCACAAGGTGATGAACCGCAAGATCCCCCTTGTCCGCGGATTCGACGATGTATTCCTTGCCCCCCATTCCCGGCATACAGAGGTTCCGATGGACCGGATACGTGCAGAAAAGCGTCTGACGGTACTGGCAGAATCAGAAGAGGCGGGCCTGTTCCTGGCTATGGCAAAGGACGGACGGCAGATCTTCGTCATGGGCCACCCCGAGTACGACCGGGTAACACTGGACGGCGAATACAGGCGGGATCAGTCGAAGGGTCTTCCCATTGAGATTCCGAAGAATTATTATGTAGACGACGATCCAGAGAATAAGCCTCTGCTCACCTGGCGGGCGACGGCCAATAACCTGTATACCAACTGGCTCAATTACTATGTGTACCAGGTAACGCCGTATGACCTGTACGGAACGCCGTTTTAAGCCAGTGTTTTCAAGGGTTTCTGCGACTGCCGCGAGGGTCAAAGATCCCGCTGCTCTGCAGCGCTACATATTTAACGCCCCGTTGCTTGCAGCGGGGTCTTTGACTTGGGTATGAGCAGTACGACCTTGAATCCGCCGTATTCGCTGTGGTCTATGATAATTTCTCCATTATGCCCTTTTATAATCTGTTTCACAATAAGCAGTCCCAAACCATGCCGCTGTTCGGTAGTATTTGCATCACAGATCATATAATGCGGTGTATTATTTAGCCTGTCGATCTGTTCATCAGAAGCTCCTATACCGTCATCTTCAATGCAGATCTTACAGGTATTATCATCGTCAGCAACGGATGCATAGATCACACACCCGCTTTCATTGTGGTTGATGCTATTCTGAATAAGGTTTGATACTGCGCGCTTCAGTAAATCCTTATCAGCGTTAATATAACAGGCAGACCGGGCGTCAGCATTTTTCCATTCAATCAGAAATTTATCATCAATATTCGTGTTCATGAAATCCACGATAACCTGCCGAATAATGGAGATCGCATTTTCCTGTTTCATTGTTAGCGGCTGCATATCATATTCAAGTTTGGAAGCGAGATTGAGGTCGTTGATCAAGTCTTTTATCCGGCGGCTTTGCTTCACAATGACAGCGGCTTTTTTACGTTCAATTTCCGACAGATTTTTTGAATCTTCCAACTGACCGGCGTAACCCATAATCATTGACAGCGGCGTTCTGACATCATGGGAAACGCCCGCGATCCAATTTGCCCTTGCAGTTTCTTTTTTTCGCAGCTGTTTGGCCTGCATCTGTAATATTTCAGATGTTTTATTGATTTTTTCGGCCAATTCAGAGAGCACGCCTTTTTCTTTTATACGGACAGGACTGCCGTCTGACAAATTCTGTATTCCATTCGTTATTGGTCTAATGGAACGTAACAGCCTTGAATCAACAGCAACATATATAAGGAAAATTAAGACAATATTGACAGCCAAAATAATCATTGTATTCTTGGGCAGATCTGCAATAAACTCATAGTCCCAGCTTGCCCTTGTGTGCTTCCAAAATCTGTCTTTTGGAAAGCCTAATACCAATAATCCGTTTTTGGCTTCTCCCGTAAAAGCAGGGTATCCATTTACATAGCCGCGCGTCAGCTTTGCTATATCTGATAATGTATATTGCACAGGGATATTGCCAGGCAGATGATCTGTGTGCCATACAACTTGCCGCGTATCATCGTCAATAAGGACAGCCCAGGCATTTTCTGCTTTTAGTTCAGCCGTTACATCATCAGCTAAGGAATAGACTCCGTCTGTTGATTGCAATGCGGCCGCCGCATGATCCGCCATATCCCACGGAGAAAACTCTGACGTATTTCTTACGAAGATCACCGCAAAAAAAGTAATATTTAAAACAGCAAGAAGTATTGTACTTAACGTCATTATTCCCACAAAGCGGCGTATTAGTTTTGGAATACTTTTCATGCTATTTCCCCTCTACGATCAACTTATAGCCTAATCCCTTGACTGTAACCAACGAAACGGGATGCGAGGGATTTTGTTCGATTTTTTCTCTGATACGGCGAATATGCGCCATTAAAGAATTTTCATATCCAAAAGGATTGTCGCCCCATGCTGCTTCGCACAATGAGTCAATCGTCACGATCCGCCCCGCATTGCGGTATAAGGCAGACAGCAGATCATGTTCTTTGGCTGTCAATGGGATGTGTTCATCATTTTTTATGATTTCAGCACGCGAAAAATCAATCTGACTGTCATGTAAGCATACCAGAGGATCCTCGTCTTTGTAGCTTCTGCGTAAAATCGCCATGATGCGAAACAAAAGCTCTTTTGGCAAAAATGGTTTTACGATATAATCATCAGCCCCCAAGCCAAAGCCTTTGAATTTGTCATCATCTTCGCCGCGGGCAGTAAGAAAAAGAATGGGGTAATCTCCACCTTTCTTTAACTGTTCCATTAACTCAAACCCGTTCCCGTCTGGAAGCATTACGTCAAGTATTGCTAATTCCGGGCGGGAGCTTTCAGCTTGGAGCACAGCTTCTTTTACATTTTTTGCAGCTTTGACATTCTGAAATCCGTATTCAATTAAAATAGACAAAACCATATCTAAAAGCTCCTGTTCGTCATCAACAAGCAGTATACGCTTATTCAGCAGATAATCTTCATTCATAGTACAATCTCCCTTCACGGCTGCATAACGGCGGCATAACATCCCGGCTGCCGTCTCGATGAGCTTCTCGTCAAATGTTATTGTACCATATATTCGTGAATTTTTATGGGTTTTCTGAAAATGTAAGGCAGATGTAAGGTAAAGAGAATGTTGTCACAAGGTTGCGTTGGTATCATGTAAGCAATGAAACACCGCAAGGGTGTGCCATAACATCCCGGTAAACGGGCACTAAAAAATAAAAGGAGATGTTTATATGGATTACATTATCACAGCAAAACAGCTGACAAAAAAATACAAATCTTTTGTCGCTGTCAACAACGTTTCGCTGAACATTCGGAAAGGCAGCATTTACGGATTTCTTGGCCCGAATGGCGCGGGGAAATCCACTACCATGAAAATGCTCTTAGGATTGACTGCGCCCACAAAAGGCAGTTTTACGATCGACGGGAAGCAATTTCCGAACGACCGCCTTTCTATTTTGAAAGAAGTAGGTTCCTTTATCGAATCGCCCTCTTTTTATGCGAATCTGACCGGCCAAGAAAACCTTGACATTATCCGCCGCATTTTGGGGCTTCCCAAAAGATCTGTTACGGATGCATTGGAGCTTGTCGGGCTTTCTGAATTCGGCGGGAGGCTTACAAAAAAATACTCATTAGGTATGAAGCAGCGGTTAGGGCTTGCCGGAGCTTTGCTTGGCAGACCGCCTATTTTGATTTTAGATGAACCTACAAATGGACTTGACCCATCCGGCATACATGAAATCCGAAATTTGATCAGATCGCTGCCCGGTCTTTACGATTGCACGGTTCTTATTTCTTCGCATATGCTGTCTGAAATCGAGTTAATGGCAGACGATATAGGGATACTCAATCACGGCCATCTGCTGTTTGAGGGCAGCTTAGACGAGTTGCGGCAGAACGCACTGCAGTCTGGATTTGCTGCGGATAATAAAAGCAGCGCTGTGAATCTGGAAGATCTGTTCCTATCTATGGTAGACAAAGACAATGCAAGCAGAAAGCAGAGGGCAATGCTATGAACATCACAATGAGGACATTTACGATCGAACTTAGAAAAGAAAAGCGTACGGGCATTATTCCGTTCATGCTTACAGTCGGTATTTTGGGGGCGGCATACGCCTTTGTCTTTTTCCTTGTGCAAAAAGACACTCTTTTAAATCTGCCATTAGCTCCTATGGATATGCTGCTTACGCAGTTATACGGCATGATTATGGTTCTGAATATGTTCGGCATCATAGTCGCCGCCTGTATTATTTACAATATGGAATTCAAGGGAAATGCCGTTAAAAAAATGTATATGCTCCCTATGAGTGTTCCTGCTATGTACTTTTGCAAGTTCCTGATATTAACTGTTATGTTCTTTATTGTAATAGTTCTTCAGAATTTGGCACTTACCAGAATAGGTCTGACAGATTTGCCGCAAGGCGCATTCGAGTATGGGAAGCTATTGTCTTTTGCCGGATATTCATTTATAACGTCGATGCCCGTATTATCTTTTATGGTTTTTATATCTTCCCGCTCCCCCAACATGTGGGTACCTCTGGGTATCGGTGTTGCAGGATTTTTAAGCGGTATGGCATTGACTGCGCCGAATAATGTTTTGCTGTGCATACACCCCTTTGTGATCATGTTAAGACCCGCTGTTGCAATGAGCGCACAGCCGGATATCATAGTTATGATTTTTTCGCTGGCTGAGACAGTTATTTTCCTTTTTTTCGGATTATGGGCTGCCAAATACCTGCGCTGCGAATAAGGAGGTATCGGATATGAGTTTTTTAGAGCTTCTTAAAATCGAATTTATAAAAGTAAAACGAGGTAAAATCATACCTCTGATTTTCATAGCTCCGCTGTTGGTCGTAGCTTCCGGTACGGCAAACCTGCAAAATTATTTTTCGCCGGAATATACAAACGCATGGGCGGCTATGTTCATTCAGAGCGCATTAGTTTATGCCTATTATCTGCTTCCGTTCAGTATGATAGTCGTATGCGTGATGATCGCAGGACGCGAAACGGGGAATAACGGAATTTTGAAAATGTTAGCCTTACCCGTCAGCCGCTATGCCCTGTCAGCCGCAAAATTTTGCGTACTTCTCTTCTATTTATTTATGGAAATGGTCGTTTTTCTTACTGTTTTTGTGATAACAGGATTGATTGCAACGAGCAATACAGGTATTACAGAAGCGCTGCCGATCATGTATTTATTGAAGTGGTGTGCCGGATTGTTTTTTACTATGCTCCCCAGCGCGGCAACAATGTGGGCGATTACGGTGTTATTTGAAAAGCCGCTGCTATCCGTCGGCTTAAACCTGCTTCTTGTTATCCCCGGCGTATTAGCGGCAAATACACCTCTTTGGGTCATTTACCCTTATTGTTACAGCGGTTATCTGGTTTCCTGCTCCCTGCATGATTTTACGGCAAAGGGCGTTAGCACTGATTTTAACCTGTTCCCGTTTTTACCGTGTGCGATTCTGGTTTTTGCGTTGGTGCTTACAGCGGCGGTAAAACGTTTTGGAAAAAAGATGTGAAATAAGCCCGCCAAAAGGCGGGCTTAAATCCATGGCAAAATATACTAACGGCAATTACACGTAAAGGTCGCGCATTCCGTCTGTCCGCACTGGCAGGCATTGCTGCCCTCCACGCTGATCTTGCCTGCATGGCATTTGCAGTCGTCATTATAAGTGCAGTCTGTAGCCTTGCAGTCAATCTTACTTGTAGGAGAAGCTTCTCCCGTCACATTGCTGTAAGAATCTCCTTTGCGCTCTTCGAAGCTGTCACAGCAGGTCTCATCCGCCCTCTTCGCAGAATTACCGCCCACTACGATTCCGTCCAGGTCACAGTAGAAATTCTTGTTGTGCGTGCATGTCTGTACCGTACATCTTAATTCTGGCATAATCTTACCTCCTAATATTGAAAAATATCAAGGTCTATTATGCCCCGTATTTCATTGCTTTAGTCTGCCTTTCGGCAAATTTTCAATATTCGGTCGATCCCTTCACTCAATCTTCCTTCGATCAGTCTTCCTTCGATCGATCTTCCTTCAAGTAATCTTCCTTCGATCAGTCTTCCTTTACCACTTCACGCTGAGCCTTGGATGCGATCTCCTCCTTCACCGCAGCGATAAAGTCACTGATCTTCTTCTGCCCTTCATCTCCGGCAAAACGGCTTCGAACCGCGACTAAGTTCTGTTCCTCTTCCTTCGCCCCGACAACCAGCATATACGGGATCTTGTTCATCTGAGCCTCACGGATCTTATAACCGATCTTCTCTGCTCTCTCATCGATCTCTGCACGGATACCGGCATCTTCTAATTCCTTCAGAACCTTCTTGCCGTATTCCAGATGCTTCTCTGAGATCGGGAGCACCTTAACCTGTACCGGCGCAAGCCAGGTCGGAAACGCACCTGCAAAATGTTCGATCAGGATACCGATAAAACGCTCGATCGAACCGAATGCAACTCTGTGGATCATGATCGGGCGATGCTTCTCTCCGTCAGCGCCCGTATATTCCAGATCAAATCTCTGCGGCATCTGCATATCAAGCTGAATCGTTCCGCACTGCCATGTTCTGCCGATAGAATCTTCCAGATGGAAATCGATCTTCGGCCCGTAGAACGCACCGTCACCCTCATTGACCACGTAGTCAAGCCCCAGATCATCAAGCGCTCCCCTAAGGCCGTTGGTTGCCAGTTCCCAGTCTTCATCGCTTCCCATGCTGTCCTCAGGACGCGTAGATAATTCCACATGATATTTGAATCCAAACAAACTGTATACTTCATCGATGAGCCTTGCCACACCCTTGATCTCTTCCCTGATCTGCTCCGGCATCATGAAGATATGGGCATCATCCTGGTTGAAGCAGCGGACACGGAACAGGCCGTGGAGTGCTCCTGATTTTTCATGCCTGTGCACCAGTCCGATCTCTCCTGCACGGAGCGGCAGATCCTTATAAGAACGAGGCTCTGACTTATAGACAAGCATTCCTCCCGGACAGTTCATTGGCTTAACCGCAAAGTCTTCATCATCAATAACAGTCGTATACATGTTATCCTTATAGTGATCCCAATGCCCTGAATTCTCCCACAGATGCCGGCTTAAGATGATCGGTGTTGCGATCTCCACATATCCGTTCCTCTTATGCAGCTCTCTCCAGTATTCCATCAGCGTATTCTTAAGCACCATTCCCTTCGGAAGGAAGAACGGGAAACCAGGTCCTTCATCACACATCATAAATAATCCCAACTCACGTCCAAGCTTTCTGTGGTCGCGCTTCTTCGCTTCCTCTAACCTGTGGAGATACTCTTCCAGTTCCGCTTTCTTCGGATAAGAGATTCCGTAGATTCTGGTCAGCATCTTGTTCTTCTCGCTGCCGCGCCAATATGCACCCGCAAGGCTCAGAAGCTTCACCGCCTTGACATTCTTCGTAGACATCAGATGCGGGCCGGCACAGAGATCGACGAATTCTCCCTGCCGATAGAAGCTGATCTCCTCACCCTCCGGCAGATCTTCAACCAACTCTACCTTATATGGTTCGTCGTTTTCCTTAAAATATGCGATCGCTTCTTCCCTGGTCTTCGTAAATCTCTCGATCGACAGATTTTCTTTCACGATCTTCTTCATCTCTGCCTCGATCTTCTCCAGATCTTCCGTTACAAACGGAGTCTCCCTGTCCAGATCATAATAGAAACCGTTGTCGATAGACGGTCCGATCGCAAGCTTGGTATCCGGGTACAGACGCTTAACCGCCTGCGCCATGATGTGAGACGTAGTATGCCAGAACGCTCCCTTTCCATCCTCGGAATCAAACGTCAGCAATTCCAGCTCACAATCCTTATTGATTTCCGCTCTTAAGTCAACAATATCACCGTCTGCCTTTGCGCTTGTTGCAACCCTTGCAAGCCCCTCGCTGATATCTTTGGCGATATCGAGAACCGATCTGCTTCCCTCGTACTCCTTTACTGAACCGTCTTTCAATGTGATCTTCATACGTTTACCTTCTCCTTGTCTATTATTAGTTTTATATAGCCTCTGTTATCCGGCCCTTCTGCCGGGATATCCTACTGCTGCATATGGTCTTCTAATCCCTGCGTAAACATCTGATGCCCCTCTAAGCATGCCTGCTTCAATGACAGGAACTTCCCTTCCCGGTCAAGGAAACAGTGCTTAGTCGTTCCCCGGCAGCAGATCCGCTGCGTCTTGTCGTCGACCACCTCGTATCCCACGGTCAGCTTAATACCGTTATAGTCCCTGATAAATACTTCTATAGTCACCGTTCCTCCGAAATGTACCATCTGCAGATATTCCGCATCCACAGACAACACCGGACTTAAGATGCCCTTCTCCTCCATCTGGTCGTAACCCATACCCATCTTCTCCATATAATCTGTCCTGGCTTCTTCAAACCAGCGGATATAATTGGAATGATGGACGATTCCCATCTGGTCGGTCTCGTAATACTGTACCTTATGCTTATAAGGCTTCCACTCACTCATTTACCTTCCCTTCTTTCTTCACTATTGATCACGCATACGCTCTTAACTCTCTCTTAACCCGCCGCTTCAAAGCAAAAAAATACCCCTTACAAAAACTATTGTAAGGGGCGAGTTATTCTCGCGGTTCCACCCTGATTGCTTTAACATATACTGATAAAGCCACTTCATTCATGATGATAACGGAATCACCGGACTGTTTTGCAGCCGCTCAGAGGTAGTTTTCAGAAGGTTCCGGAATAAGAAGCTTGCAGCCCGCGGCTTCTCTCTCTGCGATTCCTTTCCCAGCCTACTCGTCTCGTCAGCGTGTTCACATATTTCATATCAAACATTATAACACCGGAAATTCCTTTGTCAACCGGAAATTTATCAACTTCGATAAGCTACAATCAAAATCTTTATGTCTCTTTTTATCAAATTTCATCTTAAAAATTCTGATTAATTTCATGATTTTGAGTAAAATCCAGAAATCGTAAGAGAGCATAGCATTATTCGCCGTTAAAATTCTGGTCGAAGTGATACGAAAAAGTATGTGATATTTTATTTAAGAAACTATATAAAAATAGTTTATGAAATATCATGATTCATTACATTTTTCAAATTGTAATTTTGATTTGGATAAAAATGCTTGCCGAGCGAACCGAACAGAACTTTTAAAACAATATTTGGCTCTATCTTTACTTAAAAGGACATACTTTGATGCATACACAACAATTTATGCAATTTTTTTCATTAATAATTGGATAATCAAATCCTTCTTCATCTTCGACCATTATAATAGCATTTTGCCGACAAACAGACTGACATGCCGTACACCCACAACACTCGTCCCTATTCTCATATAATTTAGGTTTATTAAACATAACACTCTATCCTATTTCTAATCTTCTTTTAACAATACAAATAATAATCCGTAATTAAAATTAACATTATTTACCCCCCCCCAGCACATTTTATAGAAATATTCAGTATCATATTTTTAACCTTTTTCCTAACTATCATGTATCTTAGCTTTGGCAAATATTTTTTTATCAGATTATTAAAATCTAGATTTATGTCTTTATAAAAAGAATTTCTCTCTGGTGGCATAATAACAGATTCGTTTTCAGCAGAATTGTCTTTTATAGCATCTAAATAATTCACTTTGGCAACTCGAAAAAAATGCTCAATATCTTGAAATATTTTCTCTCCTTTATCTGTTCGTATTATAACTAACGACACTCCTTTCCCATCATTCAATTCTGGTTCTATCCTCTCAATCCCCCAAAAATCTCCTATTGTCAAATCAGCCTTTTTATTATTCTTTGCTTTACAATTATAACACGAAGGTCGTAACGAATAATTTTTTAAAAATAATGACATGTAAGGGTCTAAATCTTTAGATATAAATATTTTTTTATTATTTAAATCTGTTCTTTTTAATCCAAAGTTTTTCCACCCCACATCCTTACATCTAAAATTTACATCCTTAATTTTATGTTTATATTTCTTTTCGCAATACCTAACATACTTTTCCCATAGCTGCCTCGACGGCACACCATGACATACTACATCGACACAGACTAGATTTGTATAATCTTTTTGCAAATAGTTTTTTAACCCATTCACTTGACATGGTGTACCTGTAAATAATACTTCATTCTTTTCTTCAAGATCCTTTTTTACATTTTTTAAAGTATTACCCAAGTATGCCTGAATATACTTCGATCCCATCATTCTTTTTATTTCACTTAATGTCCTCGCTCTGCTATATTCTGCCCGATAACAATCTTCAGACATTACTACTCCATAAACAATACCGCCTTGAGCCAAAACTCTTTCTGCCAATGAATAAAATACTCCTCCAGATGAACTCTGCTCCCTAATTCTATTATTATAAGAATAACAACTATATGTTGGTAATATCATATTTTCTCATCCTCTTTATTATTTCTTTTTATAGATTTCACTATTCTATTTTCCAATATCAGTATTTTGTCTTGCTCATTCATTCCAACAAACCACATAGAAATCGAATATACAATAATGTATATTACAATACAAATAAAGTATTCTGTTAAAGAATTGTATGGCTTTTTTAAGACCATCCATATACCCAAAAGTATCGGCAATACGAGCCCTTTTGATTCAGAAAAGATATTTTTCCAAAATTCCATTACATTGATATCTAATCTTTTTTGATAATAAATGTTCATAATAATTCCATTAGCAGTCAAAAGTGTAATCGCAGTTCCTATCGCACATCCAACCGGACCATAAAGTTTGGCTAACGGAATACTAATTCCAATATTTGCGATAGCCATCACAAAATATACTAAAGATCTAAATTTGTGCTTATTTACTGAACGCTGTATTTCAATTCCCAAGTTTTGGATTAATGGAATAGTAGCTGGAAATATTAACAGTAGCGCAACATAGTATGCTTCGTAATATTCTTGTGTCAAATATATGGCAGTTATAAAAAATTCTCCAAAAAACATAAAGCCTGTAACAATAAGCCCTAATACCAAATATTGCAATTTCCCAACTCTAATAAATAACTCCGTAAATCTCCGGCCAGCCTCTTTTTTTTCAATGACTGCGATTCTATTTACTCTAGGTGAATATACGGAAGATATCGCAGTGGAAAAAGCTGTATACAATGAGTTAATTTGCGCTCCTACTCCATAGATTGCCACTGATCCCGTGCCAGATACTCTTCCCAATATAAACTTATCTACAGACCAATTAACTTGATCAATAATCATATTCAAAAAAATAAAAAAACTAAAACCAGCTATCTCATTTAACAATTTCCAGTTTATTTTACTTATGAAAAATCTTGTCTCCAGCTTTTCAATGACATAAAATATATTAATTAATAACTTTGCAACTGTAATTAATGTTGTTACTGTGACTACAGCTACAGATCCTTTTCCAAAAAATAGTAATGGTAAGCAAATCAGGGGATTAAAAACAACAGCTAACATATTAATGAGTCTTTGAAATAAAAACTGTTCACAAGCACTCACTATTGCTTCAAATAAAGATGAAGGAAAGGTTAATGCAATATTGATAACCAATATACGCATTAATAATTGGGCCTTTTCCAACTCTAGTCTTGTTAAATTAGATCCCAATATTTCCCTTGGAAAAAAAGACAAAATCATTCCCGTTACAATAGATGTAACACTCATCAATAAAAACATTAGCAAAAAAAGACCATTAAGTTTGTAGATTTCCCGTACATTATTTTCAATCTTGAATCGAGAATAAAATCGCAAATATGCACCAGTAAAGCCCAAACTAAAAAGACTCAAATAACTTATAAAGCTTCCAACCAATGTATACAATCCGTATTCACTCTGTCCAAGAAATCGAATCATTATTGGAGTGTATATTAACTGAATCAGCATATTGAGTCCCATTGTCATATAACTCAATAACACTCCTGTTTTTAATTGATTAATATTTTTCTTTTTCATAACCTACTGCTCTTTCAAGATAAGAATATCCTGCAGTCCTTATTTGTTGTATTATTTCATCACATCGTCCTATTTGCTGTTCTGCCAATTTGTCTATCTCCTGCGACTCTGTCACCAATCTTTCTAATAAATTCATCTGTTCCAAGATCGTTTGTATTCTTGTATTCGAAGTTATATTCTCTACCGGCTCTCTTTCAAATACAAGGAACCTTTTTTGGAATATAATACTGAACGCAGTACAATGAAAGGAATCTGTAAAACAAAAATCAGAACAGCAAATATGACCAATAAATGCTTCAGGTCCCATTTGTGAACAATTTATTGCTTCTTTATCATTGAATAAAAAAAGCGGAGAAAAATCATATACTTGTAGTCCTCTCTTATTTGCAAAAAGCAATGCCTTTTTTCTTATATTTATATTGTTTGATAAAAAATATACAAACAAAAATTTCTTGCAAGGCGGTATAATTGATATTGTCTTCCAATCTCGATCTCTCAAAAGAAAAACCGGGTCCGGCATTAATTCTACATTTTTTATACCATTCATCTCTAACATAGACTTGGCTGATTTTTCCCTTACTGAAACAAAATGAAATGAACTGATTTTCTTACAAATCTGTTCTAACAATACCGGCTCAATCACATCTGCGCCTAAGCTTGATGCATAAGCTATTTTTTTCTTATTAGATACAAATTCCAGAAAAAAATTATCATCCATAGACACAGGATTCCATACCTGATCACTTCCTGTGACATAACAATCATATCTGTCAATTATTTTTATTAATTCTCCATCTTTATATAATGTTTCTGTATGCGGGATATGTCTGTCCACAAAATATTTGAAAGCTATCTTCTTTTCTTCATCTTCAGATACTCCATATTTTTTTATCCACAATGACAGACACCTTTTAACATTCCTTTTCAATAACAACTTAATATTTTTCTTTTTTTTCACAATGTGAGAATCATAATCATAGGATATCTGTTCCGCTTCTACCCCCTCTAAGGAATTTAAAGCTTTACAAAGAGCATACGCCTGTAAAATCCCTCCATAATTTGTCGAATTATAAAAATAAGTGATAATGCCTATTTTTTTCATTTTCATTCCTCTAAACAAAGCCAAAAGTTATTTAAATAATCTTCTTCCGAAAACTTGCCGCAAGTCACAACATATTTTTGCGCCGCTTCCGTTTTGATTCTCATTTCTCTAATATTGTAGTACGCATAATTTAATGCTTTAGTTAACCCGGTTACTATATTACTATTATTCTCAATCCAAAGAGCTCCGTTAGGTGGCACTATCTCCATCATCCCGCCAGATTTTGTAGCAATAACAGGGCAGCCATACTTTGAGGCTTCTAACATTACCATGCCAAATGCTTCATTACATATAGACGGTATTACAACCACATCAGCCAAAGCATAATATTGTGTCATAACTTCCACATCAATGTACCCTGTAAATATCACATTATTTTTATTACATTGAAATTCTTTCTGAACCTGCCCAAGATAACGATTTGAACGAAACTCTTTTCCCCAGGTTCCTCCACAAATAACTAATTTTGCGTTTGATATATTTAAATTTGAAAATGCCTTCGCTAATTCAAGTGTACCCTTTTCCTCATTAATTCGTCCAACATATAAAAATACAAAATCTTCATTTTTCAAATTAAGACTGCTCCTATGCTTTACAATATCATCGTCCAAAACTAAATTTTCCAAATCTGTACAATTATATAATACTCTGCATTTCTTATCATCAACATTTACAATTGATTGAAATCTCCTTTTTAAATATTCACTGACAAATAACAAACGATAACAATTTTCAGCCACCAAATCAGCCATCTCCGGAGACTTACTATTTGAATTAAAATCATTATGCAGATGAAATATATATTTGGTTTCAGGACCATAGATTTTCAATATATTCCCAAAAATATCCATCGAATTTTCCAAAAGAATATAATCGGCTTCTATTTTATTTTTTAATAAATATCTGATAAGCTTATAATTATATACAGAAAAGTTCTTTGGCCGATTAAATAATCTGCAAATCTTATTAAAAATTTTTTCCAGTATCTTTTCTAACCTTCCAACATAAATCTGTATAAACTTAGTAAGCTTATATTCAGACTCATCTATTCTCTTATCAAAAATCGTACATACAATAAATTGATAACGTGCTTTTTTCTCATTTTTATCTAGTAATACAGTTGATAAACATTCCACTGCTCCTCCATCAAACGCTGGCACTGGAGCAAAGCCAGACGTAATCATCAATATAACTGGTAATTTCTTCAATATTTTATTCTTCCTCTCAGTACCGGATAGATAAATAAAACTATTTTGTACTTAAAAAGTAATTTTTTTCTCATCAAACTATTCTTTCTGGCTAATGAAAGAAAATCTTCCAAGTCATTCTCTATTTCAGTATAGTAAATAATATCTTCCTTATTTTTCTTCTTTATTCCTATGCGGATAGCAATAGCTAACGGTTCCTTTACAATTGAACTAATCATTTCAGGATAAATATTCTTATATTTCAAATAACGTTTATACGTTGCCTCAAATGCATTTACCTCATTTTTAACGGATAATACATGGGTTATTGATGAATTGATCTGATAGTATACATTTAAATGTTCTGGAACAAAAACTATTTGCTTGCATTGGTCAAGCAACTTTGGAAAGATGAAAACATCTTCATAATTCTTTCCTTCTGGATATCTTATCAAATTAAAGAGAGAGAATTTATAAACCTTATTCCAAGGATGTGAAGATAAATATTCTCCTTCCAATAATAGCTTTTCCGCTTCATTCTTATTAATACTTCTCATGCTATCCAATATTTTTGAAGGGATTATCGAACCGTCCGAATTTTTCGTATAATAACCGCAGACAGCTATTTCCACATCATGGCTATCAATTGCGTTCAACATTTCTTGAATAAAACATTCCATATATTCATCATCAGAGTCTAAAAAAGCAACATATTTTGTTGTAACGAAACTTAACCCACAATTTCTTGCTGAAGATATCCCACCATTCTTCTTCTCCACCACTTCGATAATATTGTTTTTGTCGGCAAGATTTTTACATATTTTTGCAGTACTATCACTAGACCCATCATTGACTACTATTATCTTTTGGGGCTGCAACGTCTGATTTAAAACCGAAACAATCGCCCTTTCTATGTACTTTTCACCGTTGTATACAGGAATAATTACCGTAATATCGCCTCGCACATACACCAACCCTCTTTGCTAAACAAGCATTCAACAAATCATCTTCATATTCTAGGACTCTTCCCTATTATGGATCTTCAAAAATGCTCTGAATATTATTTCCAATATAGTTTCCTTCACTGTCTTTAATAGATTCATACTTATATACTTTTAAGAAAATCAAAATTTTCCATTTTAAATTTCTAAGCTTTATAAGCATCCTCTTTTTGAAAAAATTCTCATTCAAAAAACGTCCATTTTTGTTTGTAAGATACTTTCTCTTATCTCTCAAAACAATGGTTCTAGCATATGGCAATACATACTCGTCAAAATACAGATATTGCCATCCTAAAATTTGGACGTCATTTCTCCCTGCAACATAAGCATTTAAAAATGATTCGTCATGCCAAACAGCTATTATTCCTCTTTCTAGATCTTCTTCTGTTCTTTTATTTAAAAAATCTACCATTTGTAAAAAATAATCTGTTTTCCCACCGTAAAATGCACCTTGTACGTACATTCTTCTATCCTTCTCGTGGACAAATGCAAAACTTTCCTCGCGTGTTTCAAATGGTTTATCCTCTGGCTTATATAAATGGAATCCGGGATGTTCAATAACTATAATATTTTTTCTTCTATTTATAAAATCTGAAGTCAGTTTTTCTTGAAATAATGCATTTGCATTTACAAAAAAAATATAATCAAAGTTTTGTAATTCGTCTTTAATATTATAGATAAACATAAACCGTTTCATTGTATTATTGGGCCATCCCATATCTTCTTGATAATATACATGAACTTTTTCCTTTTCTGCCTTTATATCCGTTGAATCGGTAAAGACAAAATATTCTTTTTCCAGACAATCACAGATAAAATTTTCTTCAGCCGAAGAATAAAAATCACTCCAAAAAATATCATATGCGCCAATATTGATACTTAAAATTGCTATTCTCACTATTTCAGCCTTTCATTTATTATTATTTTATATACTTTCTAAGATTTTTTCATATATCTTTTCCACCGTCTGTTTTCTTATAAATTCAATTCCTCCAGCAACGATATATACAATTACAGAAACTCCCACAATATATACAGGCAAAAAAATTGAATCTATATATACTTCCAAATTTACAATCTTATGCCAAATATATTCTCTCATAAAAACATTATCATGAATTAAATAAACACCAAATGTTGTGGATGAAACTATATTTACCAGTTTATTTTGTTTGATATGAAGATTTTCAAATATATAAAATAATGTTACTGCTAATATTAAAATAGTAACTTTTTGCAAGCCATAAAAATAAGTGGTGTAACCTCCGACAAAAGGTATCTTCTCAGATATAATGTTAAATCCCAATACCGTAGACCAGGTAAATATGAGCGTTATGATATTGATTTTAAACATCGTATGTTTTTTATATTTATACTTTTCTCCGTACAAACGCATATACCCCCCCCCAAATATAAAAGCAGGAAAAAGAGTATTTCATTACTTTCAAGCTGCTGGTTTGTTAATGTTGGAATGATCACCCACATAACAATCATGATAATAAGCAGTTTTTTATATTCAAATTCTTCCATAGAACGAGCAAACTTATTAATATATGGAAACATAATATATATTATAATATAAACTGAAAAAAACCAATACTGACGATATATAACTGGAAATATACTCATCAATATATTTCCGGTCGACAGCAAACGATCTTCATGAAAAAATAAAACCATACCTAGAAATAAAAAAGAATAGAAGAAAACCTGTCCCCATAACATGAATCCCTTCTTTAATACTCCATTTTTCTTCTCTATAAGAAAATAACCTGAAATCAGTACAAAAATAACGACGCCAAGCTTTCCCCCTATTTCAAGCATCTCTACTATTATTTTATTTAACGAAGGTTTTTGAAATGTAAATCCACTATGTACGCAGGCATGATGTATTACTATAACAGCCATTGCAAAAATTCGCAAAAGTTCAAAATTCGACTGTCTCTCTCTTGATTTATCCATCCTTCCCCCTCCTCACTCGATGTATTTACATTTCAGACGTAATCCCTTTATTCTCTATATAAGATTCATATGTTTTTTGTATATCTCCAATCTTATAACCTATATATAATGCTGCTATTGTTGAAAGGAATGACTGCCATAATAAAAAACTTGAAAAAGATAGTGCCATGCACATTGAAGCTTCTGATATCAACGGCGCAATTTTTTTATATCTAATCTTGAAGGCCAATAAAATTTTTTTACATACATAGATTAAAAATAACAGCAAATTTATCACTCCAATAATTCCGTAGTCAATTATAATTTCTAAAAAATCATTATGAGCGCCTGCATATTTAGGAATAATTTTATCAACTCCCTTATATCCGTTTCCGATAACTAAATTTATCATCGGTTCCGTCTGTATATATTGAATGCACGCATTCCATAACTCTATTCTTCCTGATCCTCCATCCTGGCTTAATCTCTGAAATCGCCTAAATACTACCCAATCAGAAGCATAATTACTGATAGTATAACATACCAAAATACTTGCTAATATAATTATAGCTATTTTTTTTACACGTTCCTTCTTTCCTTTTGTTTCCAACATATCTGTGAGGTAATAAGTCGTTATTCCAATTACCAGCAGAACCATTCCCGTCCTTTTATATGAATAAACGATTATTGATGCTATCCATATTTCTAAAAATATCTTTAAGGCTTTTTTCTTTGTTTCTAAAATAAAAGGCAATAACAATAAAGAATAGTATACATAATAAATGTCATTTTTCGAACCATTTCTATAATTATATACTAACAATGTAGACACAATCAAAGTAATAATTATATACGCTACTACATTCTGTTTTATCTTTCCTCTCCTTGCCAGAGAATAGGACGATGCAAAAACACAGGGCCATGTACATATATGATAAAAAGAATCAAAAGAAACTGCCTCATATATCAATACTATTATAAGCTGCCAAATTATCATTACAGCAACTAGCATGTTTAATATATCTTCCCTGATAGTAACCATCCATATTATAATCGATATAATAAATGTAATTCTCAACATTACGGAATATAGTAACGATGTGATATTTACTAGAATTCCAGCGCTTATCGATATATTTAATATCGCCAAAACAAATACCGAAAAGATAAATGTATCTGCATATGAAGCTTTACATCCAAACTTTTTATCACTGCAACACATATGACCCCCCTAATCATATTCAAATATATTTAAAACTATATCATTTCTTCACTCTTTCTTTTATTTTTTTTCCAAGATTATTCATCCTTAATCTAAAATAGTGAAGATTTACATGCTTTTTTTTAACTTTTCCAAAATATAATTCAATATCTTCTGGTGATATTTCCAAATAATCAAATGAATTAGGTATAATTTTAAAACAATCAGTACACTTGTAATTTACATGAACACTCATCTTTCTTTTTTGAAGATGAATATACATATATTCTATCCCTATCATATGATCCTGATCCTTCACATATCTTTTAAGAACCCCTTCTTTCCATAAAAAGAAACCTCTTTTCCTGCTTTCTATCCCTTTATTTCCATAATCTATTTTAAAATCAGATGATTTTGTATAAATATCAGCCATAAATCTTTCTTTTAGTACAAACACATTATTTTGTTCAAAAATCATATTAATATTAATTCTATCCAGAAAAGTCTCGTCAAAATTATAAGACTTTCTATTTGTAAAAACTTTTTTGTAATACAATTGATTGTTAATATGACGCATAAACATTTCATTATAGAAAATATTATTTTTTATTAATGTAAAATGACCTAATTCAAATAGTTTTGGATATTTCAAAAGATCATCTGTTAAAAATTTTCTAATATCCCCAAAAATCACATCAACATCACAATATCCCCAATAATCATACCCATCGACAATTTCAGGAAACAAAAAACCATATGCCGGCCTGAAATCGCAAAGCTTATATGGTTCTTCTAGAGAAATAGAAAACTGTACTTTAGACTGTATTCTTATCTTCAGTTCTCTAAAAGACATGTCAATCTTATGCACATTCGTTGGATATTCATAATTAACTCTATTATCAGTAATTATTGTCCAATCTATCGTCTTATTAAATTCACAAGATTTTAAAAACAAAGGAAAATAATTGGGAAATTCTCCAAAATATGGAATAATTAAATTTATACTTTTCATATTTTATCTTTACATCTATATACACTCTTTAAAATATTTAATGTGCCTGTAATACCTAACACCTTCAAAAAAAAATAAATTATTTTTTCCCTCTTACGACACGCTTTAGTTAAGATATGCATATATTCCTTTATATAATCTTTATGACAATTTATATCTGAATTCGAAGAAACAGCCAGTGCAATGATATATGTTGAAAAATTTCTCGCCAACAAATCAAAAAATGCACTTTTAAATTTATCTGATTTATTATTTATATCTAAAGCTAAACTTCTTTTAATATTGTTTTCTATATCTTGCACATTTTTCTCCGAAATATTTTTTGAAATACTGTCATTCCTCTGACGATATGCATAAGAGCAACACTCCGTATAACAGATTGTATCCACTGTTAAACTAAGTCTGGCACACCAATCCATATCTTCACTATATATATTCATCTCAAAAAAAAGCTTATGTTCTATTATTATTTCCCTTTTTATAATCTTACACCATGCGCTAGTATAAAATATCCCATTTTTAACAGCATCTTGTAGTGAAATCAACCGAAAATTATAATCATCTATAGTATCATTTTTTTTATTATCATCTTTGACCTTCACAAAGCCAAACAATAATAAATCACAATTTTTTTGAAAAATCAGAAAATCTTTTGCACCGTCTAACAATGTATTATCTACTAAATAATCATCTGAATCTATAAATAGGATATATTCCCCTTTTGATATTTCAATTCCTTTATTGCGGGCATCTGACAAACCACCATTTTCTTTGTGAATAACAACTATCTGATCATATTTTTCATCATATAAATCACAAATTTCTCCTGACCTGTCCGTTGATCCGTCATCAATTAAGATTAATTCATAATCGTTGCAGTTTTGTAAAAGAATGCTATCAATACATTCCTCGATATACTGATCCACGTTAAACACAGGTACTATTATAGAAAAAAACATTTCTTCATTTTACCTCGTTAATTATAAATTGAAAGCTCGGTTAAATCCCTATCTTTGAATAAATTTCACTCATTCTGTATGTAATGTTCTGTAAATCATACTTTAAAATATTTTCGTATCCCGCATTACTCATTTTATTTTGCAATGTAATATCTGAATATAGTGATGTAATCGCTTCTGTGAAGTCTTTTATACAGGAAGGATTGCACAAATATCCGCTATTTTGATTAACCAAATCTCTATTTCCACGGATTTTAGATACGATTAATGGTTTTTTACTCGCCATCGCTTCCATAACAGAAACTGGCAATCCTTCACGAAGAGATGGATGAATGAATATATCTGCCATCTTATACAATTCTGCAACATCTTCTCTAAATCCCAACAAATGAACCTGGTTTTTTAGCCCTAATTTATTCGTTATATGAGTCAAATAATCCTTTAAATCACCTTGCCCGGCAATTGCATAATGGATATTCTTATTATGCATTTTTTCTATTGCGCGAATTACTACTTCATGATTCTTATTTTTGTTCAATTCGCCGACTGAAAACAACAAATATATATCTTCCGGAATCCCTAATTCTTTTCTTTTAGTCTTTCTGTCAACTTTCGTATCTGCAAATTTTTGAACATCTATTCCGACTCCCGGAATATATTCCACATGCAACGTTTTCATTCTACTTTTTGCCAAGACATAATCTTCCTTGTTAATCGTTATTATTATATCTGTCCACTGTGCTAAAAATTTTTCAATAGGATAAAATAAAATCCAATTTTTGATTGGCGCTCCTCTAAAAAAGTGAAATCCGTGAACTGTATAAATCACTTTTATTCCTGTTGCATGTCCGACGCTTCTGCCTATCACGCCGCCGATAGGAGAGTGACAATGGATAAAATCATACTTATATTTTTTAACCAGTGTCATCACCTGCCTATACGCTATCAATACCTTACCAAACATAAAGACATTTCTGTCAAAATCAATCTGAAAAAAATGTACTCTTAGTTTTAATAATAAAGCTTTTAGTTCCTCTCTTTTTTCATCTGTCCATGTATTTCCCTTATTAAAATTACATGCTACATGTACTTCATACCCCATTTCTAACAACAGTTTTATATTGGGTATGTTAAATTGCTCTATCATTGACGCAACCGACGCCAACATCAGCATTTTCCTCAAAATATATCTCCTTCGCTCTTCTAACACATATTACTTTTTCTCTGTAAGACTAATAGACTCATTCAGCTTTCTCACTTGATATCTTCCTTTAAAACAATTACTCATGTTTTTCTCGTATACTAAACTGCCAAAAGCTTTATGTATTTTCCCAGATACTTTTCCGGGTATCTTTTCTGCAATCCATACAAGTGGATTTAAGAGTTCCGTAATCCATATCTGATGTCCCGCGCACCTTGCAATCTCTTTTACCATCTCATAAGTCTTTACATATTCCGCATTCTGCGGAAAAAATATTCCACCCTCGCCACTGCTTATCAGAAGATAGACAAATTCTGACAAATTATCCACATGTAAAACACTTTTTTCGTTTTCGACTTTAGGAAATACAGGTAATCTCTTTGCCATCTGTGCTAACACAGGATAATTTCCTTTACTTCCTTTTCCGTAAATCATAGGCGGTCTGAGTACCGCTACATGAAAATCATCATTTTCTAACTGTCTAATTTTTCTATCTGCCTGCCATTTACTATCTCCATAAAAATTTGATGGACTTGGTTGAGTTTCTTTATGAATGACCTTCTTCTTTCCAAGTGGCGCACTGTCTCCATAAACAATCATACTGCTCATAAAGATGAATTGCTTAATCCCGGCTTCTTTAGCTGTTTTAGCTGTTTCCAACGATAAGTTGCAATTTACCTCATGATAGTAATTTTTTCGTTCCTCCGTCACATGTCCTACATCCGCATGCGCAATCCCCGCCACATGAAAAACTACATCATACTCTGAAAAATCTTTTTCCTTCCATTTCTCACACTTCATATCAACGGTATCTATCTTAAATTCCTTCGGATGTACTTCTGTCATCCATTTTTCAAATGACATACCTATATAACTATTGGCTCCAGTTATTAAAACCTTTTTCATAATGCCTATTCCTATTCAACCTACTGATAATCTTCACACTTTACTATATATCCTCAGATTTTTGCTTCATTTTTCACTTCTTCCCTCTATAACTCCATCCTGTTTCAATACAGACTGAATCGTTCCAAAAAAACATTTACAATCCATCATAAATGCTATACATCCTCCTTCATTCAATCGCTTTACATATTCTCCGTCCAATTTAGCTTTTATTGGTATTTCCAACTCATCTCTCCCATTGATCTGCGCCCATCCAGTAAGTCCTGGTTTCACATCATTTGCCCCATATTTATCACGCTCTGCAATCAAATCTTCCTGATTCCAAAGAGCTGGACGTGGACCGATTACACTCATTTTTGCTGCAAGTATACAAAATAATTGCGGAAGTTCGTCAATAGAAAGTCTGCGTATCATTTTCTGAAATGGAGTTAGTATGTCCTCTGTGTTTTTCATCATATGTGTTGGCGTATCATGCGGTGCAGTAACCGGCATGCTTCTAAATTTGATGATGTTAAAATAAGTTTTATCTATCCCGATACGTTTCTGTAAAAAAAATACAGGTCCAGGTGAATCTATTTTAATTACAATCGCGATAATCAGCATTGGAACTGCTAATACAATAATTCCAATAAGCGATAATACAATATCCAGTATTCTTTTAAAAAAACACTTATACATCATATCCTCGATACAATCTCCAATCCTACTTGTATTTTCTTTATTTCTCTAAACTCAATTCCGTCTGCAAACCTAAAATATATCCAGAGAATCATACATTTACTAATTCAATCTACTAATTCAGGCAATATTCTTTCGAGCTGTTCCTTGACTACAACCTTTCTTTCCTGCCCCCTCCAAATTCTTTCTCTCTAGTTTACGCCCGCCATACTCCTGCTTTCCCCAGCATATCCCAAGCTCTTCAAGACGCTGCACCTGATCATTCCGCAGTGCTTTCCCCTTTCGCTTCCCGGCATAGATCTGTTTCTGTTCATTGACCCATTTTGCAAGCCAAATTCCATCCGCCCGATACTTCGAAGGGATATTCAAATCTCCATGTGTCTCATAGTATGCTTTCGCAAATCCATACCGAACCTCCCAGGAATCCGGCTTCACCCAGACCATTCCTATTGCGTCCAACCGTTCCTGCTGTTTAGCGGAATGCTTCTCTTTTCCTCTTTCTCGCCTGTCCGCAATCCAACCTCCAAGTTTATAACCAGTAGGACTCAAATAAGTCGCTGGTACATTCAGATTCCCATATATCTCATAATAGGCCTTCGCCTCCGCATACCCTTTCTCCCATCGTTGTTCCAGTTTCGACATCCAGACCATCCCAATGGAATCAAGCCTTGCAATCTGCTCTTCCGTCAATTTTGCTCCCTTAGTCTTCCCATTCCGGATCAACCGCTGCCTGCGGATCCAATCTCCGATCTTCAATCCTCTCGGAGAACGATAGGCATTAGGAATATCCAAGTTTCCATGCATCCAGTAATACTGCAGACATTCCATGAAATTCTCTTCCCAGAGATAATCCGGCACATCCCAGATCATTCCGATCTCATCAAGCATTTTCACTCTTTCTTCTGTCAGATAAGCCTTCTGTATCCCGCTTTTCCGGTAGGTTCTTAGTTGACAGATCCATGCACCAAGCCGGGCCCCGGAATCCGTTACATCGTTGACATTAGTATTAAGACTTCCGTGTTCTTCATAATATTTTTTCGCTTCCGTGTAATACCGCTCCCAAGAAAGATCCCGGTAACTCCCCCAAACCATTCCAATACGGTTTAATTTGCGAATACGATCTTCTCCAAGTACACCATACTTCTCACCGGCACAGACTCTTCTCTGTGTAAGGAGCCACCGGCCAAGCCCGTATCCGTCTTCCGTTTGATATCTCACCGGCACTTCCAGATTTCCATGCCTTTGATAATACTGTCTCGCGCACTCATACATCAGATCCCAGGAAGCCGTCAGCGTCTCATTCAATCTTTCAAAAAGTGCAATACATCCCCGGACCTCATCCACTACTTTAAAGCGTTCATTCACAATCTCCTCATCCCGCTCCAGAAAATGGTAATAAGATACGGCCGCCTGCATCTCTTCTTCAATCGTTCCGATGCTGTATAGATTCTCTATATTCAACACTATGTCGAAAATAACCGCATCCTTTTTCCTGCTTGCCGACAAAGCCCGCCCAATCTGCTGTTTATAAATGATTGGTGAGACAGTGGGCCTCAGCAGGATTACTCCATCAATATCCTCTACATGAATCCCTTCATTGAGCATGTCAATGCAGTACAATAACTTTAAGTGCTTGCTTGTATCCGCCTTAAAATCTGCAAATGCCTGACTTGTCGCTGGATCATCGGAATATACCGTATAAATATGCGGATTCTGATCTACCTTAGAAAACCACTCAGGTGCTTTTTCGATCATCCCTGTCATATGCTCATAATTAGAACAAAACACGATATATTTCCCATTCCGACTTTTCATATGTTTTCGGAAAATATCATTCAATCCATCCGCATTCTCCAATGTACGGCGCAGAGCCTCCAACTGTTTCTCTCCTTCATCACGGACGGCCTTATTTTTTGCCTTACGCACCCGTTCCCGGTATTTCTCCATATCCTTCTGGTAAGAGTAGACAGACAATACATATTTAGGCGGATTCAAGATTCCCCGTACGATTGCCTCTCCAAGAGTCATTTCCGAGGCAACATTTCCATCAAATAATTCATCCGACATATCTCTCTGATTATCCAGATAGCGGATTGCCGTTGCCGAAAGTCCCAGAACAGGCACATTAGGATATAGCTCAAGAAGTCTTAAAACCCCCTGCCCCCATACTTTCGCACCGCAGCGATGAAATTCATCCAATACAATATAATCCGGACAGATTTCCTGTAATTCTGCCTCAGCCATTGATGCCAGCTTCGCATATGTGCAAAATCTGATGTTTTCCAAATTTTTACCACACCTTGAACCCATCGCCCCGCTTGTCGCCAGATTCTCCGTTTGGGTCTTAAAAATATATTCTGACGGTGAAAGCCAACAAATCGATTTATCCCTATGATCCTCACATAATTTAAAACCAATGAAGGATTTCCCTGTTCCGGTAGGATGTATAATTGCAGCTTTTCCTGTATCCTTCAGCATATCCAGAGCCGCCTGATAGGCCGTCTGATTGTGTTCGAATAATTCAATTGCCATGTCCGCGACTCCTTTCTGGCTACAGCTTATACCTTTTGCAGCCTCCGCTTCTTCTTTATCAAAAATGTAATGAAGTATGACCATTCATTACATTTCTTTTTTTTAAAAATCAGAAATTCTTTGTTTATCTACGCTATCTTAACATGCAAAATTCAACTTGTCAATATTTTGGAGAGTTATGACCAGGTTTCTTATGGTATTTCTTCAAAATTCTACCACAAATAATTTAAATTTACCCCAAATATATGTCTTTTAATTTCCCAAATGAATAAAAACTACAAAGTTTCAAGAGAAAATGAGAAAATTCGCCGTCAAAATTCTGGTCAAAGTGCCGCAAAAATTTTTCAATAGCATCCCGGCAGAGTTGCTTACTTTTTAAATATTGTATAGTTGTGTCAGTTTAGCTTTGAAATCATGCATAGATGTATTATCAAAATGTCATAATTCGCCGTCAAAATTCTGGTCAAAAGAAATATAAATCTTGAAAAATAAGGAAAAAGCAATTCTTTGTAATGAATGGTCATACTTCATTACATTTCTTTAATATAAAAATCAGATTTTTTATTGTCTTAGATGACGGCACATCTGCGCATTATGTAAAATATTTTCCAGCAGTTCCCTACGTCATGATCCACATCTTCCACACCGCAAAAAACTCCCTGACAACATAATTCAAAAACAACAGCGGATGACAGTCCGCCGCCACCGGACAGGGCCGAAGATACCCCTCCCGCTTCGCATAACAGATCGCACGGTAGAGATGGAAATTATTCGAGACAATCCCTACCGGATCGCCGAGGTCCTCTATGTAAGCCCTGGAAAACTCCAGATTCTCTTTCGTTGTCCTCGACCGGCCTTCCCGCAAGATCCTCTCTTCGCCGATTCCGTGCTCCAGAAGGTATTCTCCCATAATCTCCGCCTCCGGGGCCGCCTCGCCCTTTCCCATGCCCCCGGATACGATCACCTGCGTTGCCGGATACGCAAGAAGATACCGGATTGCACGGTCAAGCCTTCTTCTTAGAGAATCCGTGATCCTCTTTCCGTCCACCTGTGCCCCAAGCACGATCAGATACCGGAATCCCTCCCCGCCGTCAGGACACTTCGGGCTTGGAAACATCCCCCTGATGATCCTGGCCTCCGTCAATACGAAGATGACCGCTGGAATCACCATAAGGATCCCAGGCAAGATCTCATACCCGTCTCTGCACAGATACCAGAACACAAGTCCGGCAATCCCGCACACCAGCCAGAATCTTGAAAACGTAGAATCCCATTTCCGAAGGCGGATGCACAGCAGAGCATAATACAACAGGCTAAGTACGCCAAATACAGAAAAGATTATTTGCCGCAGCATTTCTTATACTTTTTACCGGAACCGCACGGACACGGATCATTACGTCCGATCTTCTTCTCCTTGCGGATCGTACCGGATTCCTTCTGTTCCTTATATAACTTCTTAAGCTCCTCCTCAGGATAGATATCCTTCCACTGAGGAAGCTCGTACAACCAGTCAGCCTTGGCCGCTACCATATTCTTATACAGCTTCTCCTTATCAAATGCAAGGCTCACGACTGTATCCTCATCCATCGTCTCGATCGGATTCGGCTCCTTTAAGCTCTCGTCAATACCATCCAGGAACCCGACCATGGTCAGAACCTTCTGGCCATACTTCTCTGCCAGCTCCTTCACCGTTCCCTTCACTTCCTCATCCGGGTTCGTAAGAAGCTTTTCATAGATCTCTTTTTCGATCTGGAAATACTCCTTCCAAAATCTCTGAAGCTGTCCTCTGTCCGCTTTCTCGTCATACGCAATCTCTTTCCATTGTTCTAATAACGTCTGGCTCATATGTGATACTCCTTTGTAATTGATCTTATATTTGTGTTTGCAATTTTTTCCTGCCACTTATATAATATACTAAAGTCTCGTTAAGATGTAAAGGATGATTCGCATGAAAAATTCAAAAACAAGCAAATCCAAACGAATTCTGGCGGCAATCGGCGCTATCCTGCTCTTCGGCATGTATGCAGGCACACTGGTATTCGCACTGATCGACCACCCCGCCGCCCAGGGACTGCTGAAAGCCTCCATTGCCTGTACCATTATCCTTCCCGTATTGCTCTATGCTTTCATACTGGTATACCGGATCATAAAAAAGGACGAAAAAACAGACCCGTAACGGGTCTGTCATGATCTTATTATACGCTTATATACATAACCCAGCCAGCACCAATGCCTGGTTTTCCTTGGGGATGCCTCCCCGCATCTGGCTCTGGTCCATGTCTCTTACTCTTTTTCTTTTTGTAAGGTATTCCTCAATTGAGAGAACTTCTGTATGATTCGTTTCTTTTTTCTGCTGCATGTAATACCTCCTTCTTAAAGACCTCCCGGAACATCCCTGCCTGCCGGCAAGACCGATCCTCCGAAAACACGCCGTATTTATACTCACGGGAGCTGACACTATGTATCCTCTTCCTTCCCCTCATCGCAATCAGCGCGCGTCTGATCATTCTTACAATCCGCCAATGAATATAGCGAAGTCCCCGTATTATTATTATATGGGCATACCTGAATATATATGCCTGTATAATAACTATAGACAGAATAACAGTTAAATGTGTCTATGCTATGGAAAATTTCTAAAAGAAAGATTAGGTATTTCTTAAAATTTACTAATGGTAACCCCTTATTTACATTTTAATTTAAACGTTAAGCCCCCTCAATATTCCAGCACCGTCATCTGCGTATTCCGCTCTCCTCTCTTCGTATATTCCGAGGTATGGATGATCAGTTCTTGGTCATTTTCTCCCGCAAGCATTCCCGCATAGACCCCGCCTGTATTCCTGTACAATATCTGGCGCCCCACGATCTCTCCGTCCCGCAGCCGGATTCCCATGATCTGAAAGTAAGTCGTCTCTTGATCCCAGTCGGCCAGAAATATATGATCGCCTTCCTTGCAGATACAGATATCCTTGCGGTTCGCCGTCAGGATCTTCTTCTTCTCCGACTGGCCCAGGGGAGCCGCCGCAAGCCAGACCTCATTTCCGTTGATTCCGATCACCCCCTGATTCGCATACCTGGCAGGGTAAGCGATACCGGCCTTCTCCTCGTCAAGCTCTTCGACCTTTAAGGTATCCATATCCACCAGCCTGCTTCTTGCCTGACTTGGCTGTTCATAGCCTTCGGTTTCCGCCGTATCCGCATCCGTGATCCCGTACATCTCCTCCAACCGGTCTTCTGATATTGCCGCTTCATTTTCGCTCATATAGCTCTCTCTCACATAGACTTTTGAGCCGTCTTCATTCGGAAATACCTGCCGCCACATATAGCCGTCTTCGTTCAGTACGACCTCCGTCTTCTCGCCTGTCTGCGCATCATGCCTGCAGATCAGGTAATCCGAATACGCCGCCTGTCCGTCATAATCTTTATCCTGCCATGCAACAAATCTCGTACCGTCGCCGCACCATTTAAACAAGAACCGTTCCGACGAGTCTTCCCATTCCCGAACAACCTGCTTTTCCCCGGTTTCCGTCCGGTACAAGGTAAGCTGCACCAAGTTATCGATGACGGCTTCATACAGGATATACTGTCCTCCGGGCGCAAGCTCTGCCATACCGACCGGGTGCTCTTCAAAGATCACTCCCTCCGACATGGTATCTGTATAGACATTCATGATCCGGTACTCCAGGAGCTCCCCGCCGTCAAGTATTACGCAGAGTTCCTCCTTTGAATCCTTTTTCCAGGTCACGGACCTTATCCCGCCTTCAAACGTATATTCCTCTATATTCCTGACATCAATTCCCGAATGAATATCTCTGTCTTCCGTCTTTTCAGGCAGGATAATCGTCTTCGATGTCTCTTGCCGCCCGCATCCGCACAGCCAAATCCCCGCCGCAATTAATATCATGCCTGTTCTGATTATATTCTCTCTCATGCCGATATCATTCTCCACATTATTTACTCCCGCGAAGCAGCGAACCGGTCTGCCTTGCCTGCATGGGCACCCGGCTCTGGAAAGCTTACCATAAATACCGTATACCCGTCCGGCTCGCTCTTCACCTGGATCGACCCTCCGTGATCTTCCATGATCTTCTTAGAGATAGCAAGCCCGAGGCCGGAGCTTCCCATCTCCCTGGAACGCTCCTTATCCGCCCGGTAAAACGGTTCAAAGATATGTTTCAGCTCTTCCGGGCTCATACCCTTCCCCTGATTCGCAACCGCGATCTGGACCATCTCCTTGTGCTCTGTGATCCGAATCCAGATCTCCTTCCCCGGTTTCCCGTATTTGATCGCATTGTCGATCAGATTGATCAATACCTGCCGGATCCTGTCCTCTCTTCCTCTCACGGTGTGCGGTACGCCGTCCCCGTCCAGAACCAGCGCATTCTCATAGCGTCTCGCCTTCATCTGCATCGAATCCACTACATTTCTTAAGGTATCCGTAATATTCAGGGATTCCATCCGAACATACCGGTCCTTGTCCTGCATTTCCAGCAGTTGGACCACCATGCGGTGCAGTCTGGTGCTTTCCTGCAGGATATGCTCCATTCCGTTGTAGAACAGTTCCTCATCTCCAAGCCCGTTTTCCTCCATAAGCTGAGCATACCCGGAGATCGTCGTAAGCGGCGTCTTCAGCTCATGCGTCACATTATTATAGAACTCCTGACGGCTGTTCAGGAGCTGCAGGATATGGTCTCTGTCCTCCTGGATCTTATCAAACTGCTCCTTCGTTACCTTAAGCATCTGCGAATAATTCCGCGACAGCTCTCCGATCTCATCCTTACGCTCATTGACCTTCAGCCTTCCCAGCGCCTCGCCGTCAAACTGCCCGTCCTTCAGATGGCTGGAGATATCGCTTGAAGTCCGGCCAAGGAGGCGGATCGGCGCGACCATACGCCTAAGCATCGCCCAGACTACCATATAGATGACCGCAAAGGCCAGCACCGTGACCCTGACGATCTCTCCAAGCACCTCCCGCTCCCTTTTGTACATTTCCCTATAATCCAGATAATAGCTGATCATGCCGATCCTGCGCCCCATACCCTCTACCGGCATGGTAAAATACACCTCGCATCGGTCCTGATCCCCATAATATATGGTAAATGCGCTCTTCTGATCCCAGGCAAGCCGGAAGTCCTCCCGGCTGTCCGCATCGTCAAACCTCTGTCTTACACTGCTCTCCTTAAGTTTTCCGCCGCTGTCATAGACGGCGACCTCCGAATAACCCGCATTCTCTAGCTGCTGCCCGATCTCATGGGTACACTGCTCAAAGCCGGACTCATCTATCTGGCAGTTATTGATCAGAAGGATCTGCCGGATATAAAACTCGGTATTGTTCTCTATGCTCTGAAGCTCCCCTATGATCTGTTTTTCAAGATTATTCTGCATCCGAAGCTTCACAAGGTATGTGACGGCAAGGATACTCGCAAGCCCTAACAGCAGCATCCACGCACTCATCCGAAACAGGATCCCGTGAAAGAACCTGTTATTTCGCTTATCCATATTCCACCTGCCTATTCCTTCGGCACGTACTTATACCCCACGCCAAACACCGTCACAATAGACTCCCCCATACACAGCTTCTTTCTAAGACGCTGTATATGGATGTCCACCGTCCTGGTATCTCCCATGAAATCATATCCCCATATCTCATCCAGCAGATGCGACCGTGTAAATACCCGCCTTGGATTCTTCACCATCCAGACCAGCAGATCGAACTCCTTCGGCGTCAGCTCTACATATTCTCCGTCCTGGCAGACCGTCCGTTCACGCTCAGAGATCACCGCGTTCTCTACGCGGATCTCCTGCTCCTCCTGCCCCTTCAAAGACTTTCCGAAACGCCTTAAGATCGTCTTCACACGGACAATGACCTCCCTTAAGTCAAAGGGCTTCGTGATATAATCGTCTGCGCCGGATTCAAGCCCGTACACCTTATCGTCGATACTTCCCCGCGCCGTCAGCATAATGATCGGGATATTATACATCTCCGTCAGCATTTTGCAGACGTCCACACCGCTCAGGTCCGGGAGCATCCAGTCAAGAAGCACCAGATTCGGCTCGAATTCTTCCGCCCCGCTAAGCCCGTCCGCCCCGGTATACGCGCTCTTCACCCTGAATCCTTCCTTTTTAAATCCATATTCCAGAATATCCGCTATCGGCTTCTCATCCTCTATCACAAGTATTCTGATCTCTTCTATCTCTATCATCATTGTCACCCTCTTTGAACTCAGGAATCATACCTGGGAGATCACTTTGTCCTCGAAAAACACTCTGTACCATACAAGAAATGCATAGACCGTCCAGATCTTCCTGCTGTTATCCTCTTTTCCGTCCCTGTGCTCCTCTAAAAGCTCCGTAAGCCTCTCTGTGTTAAAATACTTTCTCGCCGCGCTTCCCGTAAATGTCTCCTCGATCTCTTTATACCAGTCCTGCTCCTTCATCCAGTTCCTTATAGGAACCGGAAATCCCAGCTTCTTCTTATGCGAGACCTTCTCCGGGAGATAAGCGTCCGCCGCCCTTCTCAGCATATATTTAGTCGTATAATGCTTCGTCTTCAGCCTGTGGGGGATCTGTCTTGCCACCTGGAATACATCCCGGTCAAGAAAAGGAACCCTTAGCTCCAGCGAATGCGCCATGCTCATCTTATCCGCCTTCTGCAGGATATCCCCCGGAAGCCAGTATTTGATGTCTATAGACTGCATCTGCTCGGAATCCGGCAGATGCGCGATTCCGTCATAGGCATCCTTAAGGAATTCCTGCGGTTCCCCGGCACGCCCCTGCCGTCTTAAGATCTGCCTGCGTTCCCCGGCGCGGAATATATAAGCGTTCCCGATATACCGTTCCTTAAGAGACTGGGATGCCCGGATCAGGTAATTCCTGCCCTTCATATGCTTCGGCAGCTTCTCTGCCGCAGAAGCCAGAGCCCTTCTCGCCCCTATCGGCAGCCATTTCAGGCACCGCAGAGCCTTAGGCTCCAGATATATGTTATAGCCTCCGAATATCTCATCCGCTCCCTCCCCGGACAGCACCACCTTCACCTCCTTAGACGCCTCCTGCGCGAGAAAATAAAGAGCCACCGCCGATGCGTCGCCAAGCGGCTCGTCCAGATGATACATGACCCTTGGAACCGCTTCTGTGAATTCTCTCTTCGTAATATATCTGCATCGGTGATCCGTCTTAAGCTTATCCGCAAGCTCCCTGGCGCATGCCGTCTCGTCATACAGCGCTCCCTCATTCTCAAAACCTACCGTGAAGGTCCGGCTGCATCCTGATACCGCCGCAACAAGGCTTGAATCCACCCCGCTTGACAGAAAGCTTGCCACCTCCACATCACTGACCATATGCCGTCTCACCGACTGGCCGATCACATTCTTCACATCTTCTAACAGCCTCTCCTCCCCCATATCTCTCCCCGGCTTAAGCGACGGATCAAAATAACGCGCCACATCCGGCACGCCGTGCGGGCTCCCTGCAATACAAGCCCCTTGATGGGGCGGACAGCCTTCGTCCGATAAAGTATATGTAAGATAATGCCCCGGCGGCAATTGGTAGATGCCTTTAAAAAAGGTCTCAGGCAGCACGGAATACTGGAAAGACAGATATTGCTCCAGCGCTTCTTCATTCACTTCCCTGCAATATCCCGGATGTTCGAGAATGCTCTTGATCTCCGACGCAAATACAAGCGTACCGCCGATCACCGTATAATAAAAAGGCTTAATTCCAAAATAATCCCTCGCGGCAAACAGCGTCCGCTCCTTCTCGTCCCAGACTGCGAAGCTGAACATCCCCCTTAGCTTGTCCAGAAATGCCTCCCCGTATTCCTCATACCCGTGAAGGATCACTTCCGAATCAGAATCACTCTTAAACAGGTGTCCCTTCTGTCTCAGCATTTCCCTCAAGATCCGGTAGTTATAGATCTCCCCGTTGAAGACCAGCGCCTTGCTCCTGTCTTCGCTCTGCATTGGCTGCATCCCCGTCTCCAGGTCTATGATACTGAGCCTTTGAAACCCTAACATCGCATCCTCTGAGATATAAGTGTCCCTTCCGTCCGGCCCGCGGTGCTCCATTGCCTTCATCATCCGTTCAAGCACCTGCCCCTTTTCTGCCGTAGTTCCGATAATCCCACAGATCCCGCACATATTTACCGCTCCTCTTCTGCCTGTATTCTTTCTATATGCGGTATTGTAAAGGTCAGAAATCTCGAAAATCCTATGGAAATGTATCTAAAATGTAAAAGAAGTTTTCAAATATATAAAAGAGCCGCCGGAAAAGACCGTTCACACTCTGTACTGCAACCGTGCAAACTCTCATTCCCCGGCAGGCTCTTACTTGATCAGCTATGCCTGTTTCAAAAATACGCTCAGCTTCTTATCTTCTGTCCTTATGTGATCGACCGGAAACGTATTATACCCGATAGATGATATCGTCTCTTCCCGGACCGTTAGAGACCATCGTGATCGGATATCCGATCTGCTCTTCCACAAATTCAATATATTTCCGGCAATTCTCCGGCAGCTCCTCATAGGTCTTGATACCTTTGATGTCGCATTTCCATCCCGGAAGCTTCTTAAGAACCGGCTTCGCCTTCTCAAGCATGTGCGTCACAGGGAAATCTGTCGTCACTTCCCCGTCGATCTCATAGCCCACGCATACCGGTATCTCATCCAGATATCCCAACACGTCAAGCACCGTGAACGCTACATCCGTCGCACCCTGCATCCTGCATCCGTACTTGGACGCAACACAGTCGAACCATCCCATCCTTCTTGGGCGCCCTGTAGTCGCGCCGAACTCGCCGCCGTCTCCGCCTCTGCGCCTCAGTTCATCCGCTTCCTCGCCGAAGATCTCGCTTACGAATGCTCCGGCTCCGACTGCGCTTGAATAAGCCTTACATACCGTGATCACCTTCTTGATCTCATACGGCGGGATTCCCGCCCCGATAGCTCCGTATGCAGCCAGCGTAGAAGAGGACGTCACCATCGGATAGATCCCGTGATCAGGATCCTTCAATGTTCCAAGCTGTCCCTCCAGCAGGATCTCCTTCCCCTCCTTAAGCGCCTGATACAGATAAAGCGATGTATCGCAGACATAAGGCTCTATCATCTTCTTATATTCCAACAGTTCCTCGTACAGTTCGTCCGGGTTTATCTCCGGCTTATGGTACAGATGAGAAAGAAGCACGTTCTTCTGAGCCGCTATCCTTACGACCTTCTCTTTCAGCAGCTCTTCATCGAACAGCTCGCTTACCTGGAAACCAACCTTCGCATATTTGTCTGAGTAGAACGGAGCAATTCCCGACTTCGTTGACCCAAAAGACTTGCCGCCTAACCGTTCCTCCTCATACGCGTCAAAATTCTTGTGATATGACATTACTATCTGCGCGCGGTCTGATACCAGGATCTTCGGCGCCGGAACACCCCTGTCGACAATAGACTGTATCTCTTTGCAGAGAACTGGGATATCAAGTGCGACGCCATTCCCGATGATACTGGTGGTATGGCCATAGAACACACCGGAAGGCAGTGTGTGCAGCGCAAACTTGCCGTAATCATTGATGATCGTGTGCCCCGCATTCGCTCCTCCCTGGAATCTTACGATAATATCCGCTTTTTCCGCTAACATATCCGTAATCTTACCTTTTCCTTCGTCTCCCCAATTGGCGCCAACTACTGCTCTTACCATATCAATTCCTCCTGCGTTATCGTTTAACTAATATCCACTCAAAACCAGATAACATTATACTATATTTTCCTGCTTCTGTAAAATGCATTTTTGAACTTTCGCTCCCGCGCTACATCAGCGGCGCGACCATGCGCAGCACATGTCCGCTGAGCTTGGTGAGAAGGCTCCTCTCCTTCGCCTCCACCAGCGTCACCTTATGGCATTTTGCCAGCGTCTTGACGAAATCCTTCTCGATCTTATCGATCTCAGGATTATTGTAGATAAAGACGCCGCATTCATAATGCAGATACAGGCTGCGGTAATCCAGGTTGATGGTTCCCACCGTCGCCGTATCGTCGTCGGACACAAATACCTTGGCATGGACGAATCCCGGCGTATACTCGTAGATCTGGACGCCGCTTTCAATAAGCTCCTTATAATATGTCTTCGCCACCGCAAAAGCATACCATTTGTCCGGGATATGCGGCATGATAATGATCACCTCTATCCCGCTTTTTGCCACCCGCGTAAGCGTTGTGATCATCTCATTGTCCAGGATCAGGTACGGCGTCATGATATGTACATACTTCTTCGCATGGTTCAGTATGTGAAAATACACCTCTTCCCCGACATTTTCATTGTCAAAGGGGCTGTCGGCATACGGGATCACATACCCCAGGCCTCTGTGAAGCTCTGATCTCTTCGGCGTCAGATACCGCTTATATCGCTCCGGCCTGCGCTCTTCCACATTCCACATCTGAAGGAATATCATGGTAAGGCTCTGCACCGCGTCCCCCTTCAGCATGACCGCCGTATCCTTCCAGTGCCCGAACCGCTCCTTCCTGTTGATATACTCGTCTCCTAAGTTGATACCCCCGGTGAACGCGACCTTGCCGTCGATCACACAGATCTTGCGGTGGTCGCGGTTATTCTGCGTTGTTGACAGAAAAGGCTTGATCGGGTTCGACATCTTGCACTGGATCCCGAACTTCTCTAACTGCCGCGGATAATTGTAAGGCAGCATGGATATGGCGCACATACCGTCATACATGAAACGGACCTCAACACCGTCCCTTGCCTTCCCCTTTAAGACCTCTAGGATCGTCCCCCACATATAACCCTTTTCGACGATAAAGTATTCCATGAAAATATATTTTCTGGCCTTCTTAAGCTCTGACAGCATCGCACTGAACTTATACTCTCCCAGCGGAAAATATTGGATCTTAGTGTTGCGGTAGGTCGGGAACCCAAGCTGCCTGGACAGATAATAGGATAAATGCGCATTCGCGGACTTGCTCGCCCACAGATTCTCCACGATCTCCTGGTCCTGCTGCATATACGGATCCGTCTCGATCCTGAGCGTTGACAGGCGGTCCTGCATGTACCTGGCTCCTATCTGCATCTGCGCAAAGACATAGAACAATACCCCGACAAAGGGGAATACCATGACGCACAGCATCCATGTCATCTTAAATGCCGGATTGCCCTTCGTATTGATGATATAGATCAGCACCACCGCTTCTAATATCAGCAGCGCCCCGTAAATGTACGGAAGGTATGCCTGCAGATAATGGATCGATCCCACCATGATCCCAAGCTGTATCAAAAGCAGCAGCAGGACGATGCCTGTTCTGCTGAAAATAATGCGGAACAAGCCTTTTTTCGCCGTTGCCGGCGCTTGTATCTGGTTCATATTACCACTCCCTTTTTTAACCATACGATACAGTTTAACACAGTTTCAGCCAATAATCTAACAGATTACTCATTTTTTACATACATTTTATGATTATTTTAGAGGAAAAATAATACAATGTGTGGTATGATAATAACAGTATTATACTAAAATACATTTTTGAAAGGAGTTATAATTATCATGAAGAAATGGGGCAAAGGCTTAATGGGGCTGGCTGCAGCCGGCGGCGCGATCGCGGGCCTTATCTATTATTTAAAGAAAAAAGATTCCTGCGAGGATGAAGATTTTGACGATGATTTTGAAGACGACGACTTTGACCTCGACAGTGATTTAAAGCCTGTATCAGACCGTGAGTATGTATCCTTGAATCCATCTGCCAAGAGCGGGGACGATGACGAAGAGACCGCAGAAGCGGCAAAAGAAACAGATTCCGAAGATAACGAAGACTGAATACCGCATATCTGATAGCCGATACATCCGTCCGAACCGGACACAGCAGTGAAGCAGGCTGCTGTGTCCTTTTTTGTCTGCATCAATGTATTAAGAACTATTGATTTTCATTCCAATGAAGCGTAAAATATACCTTAACTAGATTGGATACTCTGCCGGAAGACAGAGAGAAACAAGAGGGCCTTATATATGATGAGAAAAAACAAGAAAAAACAGTTATTAAGGAAGATGCGGAACAATATGATCGTACTGGTGATGTTTATCCTGGTGATCATGCTGTGCACCAATATCCTGCGCAGATCGCTGATGGAGAATACCAACAAGATGGGGCTTTCGCTTGTTGAGAACTATTCTACGTCTGAGGAAAGCAATATGCGTGCCTGCGAATCTATCCTGACCCTCAGCGTGAATTATATCGAAGAACGGGAACGGGATAAGATCTCCCTGCGAGAACTTAAGGAAGGACTTTACCCCTTCATGAACGGTCTGACCGAACTGTATGGCCCGGAGAACATCCAGGTCTACGGCAAGGCTCTTCATAATCCGCATTTTATCTCCAATGTCCCGGAGATCGAAGATATGGAAGACTATGATGTTACCGAAACGGACTACTACCAGGGCGCGATGGCTGCAAAGGGCGGGATCTACATCTCTCCCGCCTACACGGATGTCGTGACCGGACAGTCCGTTATCACCATGTGCAAGGCTGTTCCGTCTACCGGAAGTTTCCTTGCCATTGATATGATGTTCTCCTATTTCGAGCTGAACAACGAGAACCTCACTCTTCCCAAGAACGCGTCCTACTACCTGATCGACAAGGACGGGACGCTGCTCTACTTCAAAGCCGCCACGGATCATACATATGATGAATTCCAGGTATTGGTAGACGGCTTCATGGAGCAGTCGCATCTCGCGGAAGGGAATCAGGTATTAGAGAATGTCATAGCCATGGACGGCCATGCCCGCAACGTTTATTTCCACCATATGACGAATGGCTGGACGGCGATTCTTACCATACCGGAATCCGAGATATTCACGGGTCTCAGTACATTTAACTATATCAGTCTCGTTGTGGCTCTCCTGGGCCTTGCGCTGATCATCTTCCAGGCAGTCCGTGACTACCGGCAGGAAAAGCAGAACCAGATGCTTGTAGAAGAGCGCAACCGCATGGCAGAGCGCAACCGGATCTATCAGAACGCTATGAACAGTACGGCGCGGGCATACCGGGCTATCTACTATATCGATATAAAAAACGGCCGTTATGATATGCTCTATCCGCACCGCGGCAAGAGTACGGAATCGGGAGATTACAACACAGAATTCGTATCCAGCCGTTTTGAAGCGGGAATTGTAGCCGAGGAACACAGAGCGCAGGTTCAGGCATTCCTGGCTCTGCCAAATATATTGAAGCTCCTTGAGACAGAAGACCACATTGAACTCCAGTATAAGCGGATCGATGAAAACGGGAAGTACGAATGGTGCTCTACCGTCGCCACCGTGGCAGAGATGGACGGAGATGAACCGACCGCCATTACACTGACCATACGCAGTATAGATGAGATCATCCACAGGGAAGAGAAGCAAAAGGAGATGCTCGCTCTGGCAGCGGAACGCGCAGAATCCGCCAACATGGCCAAGAGTGATTTCCTGTCACGGATGAGCCATGACATACGGACCCCTATGAATGCCATCCTTGGCATGACTGCCGTTGCCGGCATGCACATTGACGATAAGGACCGGGTTTTAGATGCGCTTGGCAAGATCACGATCTCCAGCAAGCATCTACTTGGCCTGATCAATGAAGTGCTGGACATGAGCCGTATCGAGAGCGGGAAGGTCAGCCTTACGGAGAGTATGTTTAATCTGTCTGATACCATTGATAACCTGCTGTCCATATTCCACTCCCAACTGGAGTCCAAGAATCTGGAACTCTGCGTGAACGTCGCCAATGTAGAGCATGAGAATGTGATCGGGGACGAACAGCGATTACAGCAGATCTTCATGAATATCATGGGCAACGCGGTCAAATTTACCCCGGCGGGCGGCAAGATCAATATCCATATCAAGGAGAAGCCGTCTCATATCGCCGGCAGCGGATACTATGAATTTATCTTTGAGGATACCGGTATCGGCATGGAACAGGATTACATCCAGAAGATATTCGAGCCGTTCTCCCGTGCCATGGACTCGCGCACGAATAAGATCGAAGGAACCGGCCTTGGCATGAGCATTGCAGTCAACATTGCCCGTATGATGAACGGCGATATCAAGGTAGAGAGCACTCTCGGCGAAGGCTCCAGGTTCACCGTTCAGATCTATCTGAAGCTTAACGATGTTACCCAGGCAGATATCGACGCTTTCGCTTCTCTTCCGGTGCTTGTAGTAGACGATGAGGAAGCCGCCTGCGAGAGCGCATGCGAGATCTTAAACAGCCTTAATATGAACGCTGAATATGTGCTTGACGGTGACTCCGCCGTAAAACGAATCATCGAAGCAAGGGAAGCGGCGAGGGATTTCTCCGTCGTGATCCTTGACTGGAAGATGCCGGGTAAGAACGGATTGGAGACGGCAAAGGACATCCGCGATATGGCGGGAACCGATATTCCGATCATCATCCTGTCCGCTTACGACTGGTCAGATATCGAGACAGACGCGCTGAACGCAGGTATCGATGCATTTATCGAGAAACCGCTGTTCAAGTCCAGACTCACGAAGGTATTGAAGGATGTTCTGGGATTGGGGAGCGCTGAGAAGCCGGCAACGGCGCTTGAGACATTCAAGCAGCAGGATTTCTCAGGGAAAAGAGTTCTGCTGGTAGAAGACAATGAACTGAATATTGAGGTAGCTGCGGAGCTTCTGGACATCGTAGGTATCCAGGTTGACCAGGCGTTAAACGGACAGCTTGCCGTTAACTGCGTTCTTGAACATGAGCCAGGCTATTACGACCTGATCTTTATGGATATTCAGATGCCGGTTATGAACGGCTACGAATCCACCAGGGCGATCCGGTCTTCCGACAGAGTAGACCTTAAGCGCATCCCGATCGTTGCCATGACGGCAGACGCATTCGCGGACGACATCAGGAAATCTGAAGAAGCCGGAATGAACGGGCATATCTCTAAGCCTGTGGATATCGAGAAGTTAGAAGAAGCGCTGCGGACATGGATCCGCTGATCCGTCCGGTAAGCACATATGCATACCAATGCATTCATTATATTAATTTAACTGCCCGCGGCAGCGCACTAGTACAACGAAAATTAAGTTTTGGATAGTTTGACGCAGAATATTTTCCTGAGAGTGCTGCTTCACAAACGCAGGCGTAGCGGTGGCTACGTCGAGGCTTGGGGAGTAGTGCTATCAGGGAAATAAACAAGTCAAACTGCCAATTACTTAATATTCGTTGTACTAGTACACCGAATAATAAGTAACCAGCCATATAACTTGCCTGATTTTCCATCTGCGTCGTTGTCGTCAATCGGC
>ERZ808024.95-NODE-95-length-87933-cov-10.306729_pt1 | contig 87933 bp, 71 predicted proteins | sample MGYA00380181_ERZ808024 | MGnify/ENA primary metagenome ERZ808024 (study PRJEB31490, sample SAMN06133413) | mouse gut metagenome | isolation source: Z2_1 | host: mice | place: China: Chengdu | collected 2015-05 ...
CTGGAAGAGCTCCGGGAACAGGTAGAAAGGGCGGTGATTAACAGCTACGAGTTAACCCGGAACATCCAGAAATATGCGGAGGTCCGCTCGACGATTGATGTTGATGCGGATGGTGAAGCGCATATGGGCCAGCTGCTTATCGAAATTGATATTGAGCACTATCAGGGACCGGAAGACTTTTATCCGGTCGATACGGTGCCGCTGGCGGGGATCGACATCACCATCGACATGCCGGACGGTACGCCGCAGCCGGGCGTAAAAATAGACCTTCAGGAGTAATCATGTTTGTAAAACCGAAGGACGGGCTCAGCGTTCGCTGCCCTGTCAGGGGGGAGCCTTTGCCCAAAGATGGCGCGGAGGTACCTGATAATACGTTCTGGCGTCGCCGCCTGAAGGATGGTGACGTCAGTCTGGTACCGGAAAAGGGCGTTAAAAACGCCGTAAAAAAAGAGGGCGTAATTAAATGACCGTTCCATTTTCGCGAGTTCCCGGCAATTTACGTGTGCCGCTTTTTTATGTGGAGTTTGATAACTCCATGGCCAACACGGCGACGGCTACACAACGAACGCTGTTGATTGGTCAGATGCTGGCATCAGGCTCTGCACAGGAAAAAATCCCGGTAAAAGTCTCCTCTCCCAATGCGGTGGGTGAGCTCACCGGAAAAGGATCAATGCTGCATGGCATGATGACGGCGTATCAAAAAAACGATACTGCTGCGGAGGTCTGGATCCTTCCGCTGGCTGATGATGCGGATTCGATGGCAGTGGCAACTGGCAGTATCAAGGTTGCCACACAGGCGGCAGAAACCGGCGTTATTATAAGATAACGGACTCTGGCAGGGAGAAGCTGACAGAGTACCGCAGGGAGTGGGAGGATTATTCCACTAAAATATCCATGCTGTTTGCCGAGTGAACCGTGGAAGACATTGAAAAAAATCCGGCAGAAAAAGCCCGGAAGACATTGAAAAAATATTCCGGCAGGAATGGGAAGGAATTGGTTGAGCAGATGAAAAAAGAAGAATTTTTAAGACAGTTAGAACAACTTCTGTCCGGTATATCGGAAGAAGAAAAAGCAGATGCCCTGGCATATTACCGCAGTTATTTTGAAGATGCGGGGGAAGAAAATGAGGATGCCATCGTGGCGGAGTTAGAATCTCCCGGAAAGGTGGCGGAGAGCATCCGAAAGAATCTGGGGCTGGAGGGAAACGGAAGCTACTATAACAGTATGGCAAAACGCGATGCGGAATACTACCGTAATGTCAACCATACCATACAGAATTTGCAGGGACAGCAAAAGGGGAATAAAAGCGGCTGGTCGGCGCTTACCATTACGGTTCTGATATTGACGAGTCCTATCTGGCTTATGGTGCTGTTGGCGATTATCTGCGTGCTGTTTACGGTAGTGGGAGTGCTGTTGGGAGTTGCCATCGCAGTGGTGGCAGTGATGGCGGCATTTGTGATAGTAGGCTTTGCATTGGCAGGCGGCGGCTTTGTCGCAGTTTTTGGCGGAGAGCCGGTGGTGGGGATCGGTCTGATAGGCACAGGTCTTATTATGCTGGCGCTGGGATTGTTGATGATAGTGCTGACCGTGTGGCTTTTCGGTGGATTTCTGCCCTGGGCGTTTCAGGGGATTGCAAAATTGTGCAGGAAACCCTTTGAAAAGAGAAAGGAGAATGCGTTATGAAAAAATTTACGAAAATTAGTCTGATTGTGGTAGCGGTGCTGGCAGGACTCGGAATTCTGCTCTGTGGTATTGCATCCCTGATGGGAGGGGGAAGCGGTATATGGGAAAATGGGGAACTGGTGTATGGCGACTGGCATGTGGGATACCACGGTATTTATTATCAGGGAGAATCCGGGGAAATCCTTGACGAGGCGGACTGGGAGATTCCCTTAGCGGAGGTTAAAAATATCAAGTTCAATATTGATGCGGCAGAATTGCAGGTAGAAGCTTCTGCGGATTCTGAAAATATCGGAGTGGAGTTACTGCGGGGGAACGAGAAATATTACAGCTGTTTTCTGGATGACACCACTTTAACGGTAAGCTATGACACGAGGAGCCACCACTTTAATAACAGCCCAAAGATTGTGGTTTCCATTCCCAAAGGGGCTTCTTTTGATATGGTTACCATCAATACCGGGGCAATGGCGGGAGGGATGTCATTTGATGAAATTTCCTGTGAAAATATGGAGATTAACGTGGGAGCAGGAGATTTTAAAGCAGAGAAACTGACAGTGCTAAAGAAATTAGAGGCCGTCATCGGAGCCGGAAATGTCGAGATAGAGGACGGTGAGTACCGGGATGTGAAATTAGAATGCGGTGTGGGAAATCTTACTTTTACGGGCAAGGTCACAGGCAATATCAAGGGGCATTGTGGTATGGGTGAGATGGAAATTGAACTGGATGGAAAAGAGACAGACTACAATTACAATATTTCCTGCGGATTAGGAAGGATAGAGATCAACGGGACCACCTATTCCGATTTGTCCGGAACGAAAAAGACAGAAAACGCCGGAGCTGTCGGAACCATTGATTTAGACTGTGGAATGGGCAATATTGATGTGGATTTTCAATAAAATAGGGATGGTGAGAGAAAAAATACATTTTGGGAAAGTTGTAATTTTAAATAGACAATTTGGTCAATGCGTATATCGATTTGATACAGATAAAAAAGATTGAATATGTTCATATTCAATCTTTTTTTTTATAGTAAACTACATAGAAAAAATAAAAGAAAGAGATGAAAGAGATGATTAAGTTTGGGAAATGGATTGTAAAATATCGTATACCAATCCTGATTTTAAGTTTTTTGCTTTTGATACCAACAGGAATTTGTTATATGAATACAAGGATTAACTACGATATTTTATCGTATCTGCCCGGAGATATTGAAACTATGAAGGGGCAGGAAATTTTACTGGATGAATTCGGAACAGGGGCTTTTTCCGTTGCCGTGATAGATGGCATGGAGGAAAAAGAGATTGTACAGCTGGAGAGTAAGCTAAAAGAGATTGACCATGTGAAACAGGTTCTCTGGTATGGTGCAATCGCAGATATTTCTGTTCCGATGAACGTCATGCCACAGGATTTGCAGGAGGCATTAAAGAACGCAGATACGGGAAGTCAGTTAATGATTATTACCTTTGATACCTCCATGTCAGCGGATGAAACCTTAGATGCTATTGACGAAATCCGTGGACTGACAGATGAGCAGTGTCTCTTAAGCGGAATGTCAGCAGTGGTTGCGGATATCAAGAAGATCTGTAACAGTGAGGTTATCATGTATGTTGTGATTGCAGCAGGATTGTCCGCATTGGTATTGGCGCTCACAATGGATTCGTTCCTGATACCGGTAATTTTCCTGCTCAGTATTGGTATGGCAATCGTTTATAATCTTGGTACAAATTTTATCGCAGGAGAGATTTCCTTCGTTACGCAGGCATTAGCAGCGGTTCTTCAGTTAGCGGTCACGATGGATTATTCTATTTTCCTGTGGCACAGTTATCAGGAAAACCAGGAACGATATCCGGGGGATAAAGAGCGTGCCATGGCACATGCCATTTCCCAGACATTGACATCCGTGGTAGGAAGTTCTATCACAACAGTTGCAGGTTTCTTAGCAATGTGTTTTATGACATTTACCCTTGGTATGGACTTAGGTATTGTTATGGCAAAGGGAGTGGTATTTGGAGTACTTGGATGTGTTACTATTTTGCCGTCTATGATGCTGGTATGTGATAAATGGATTGAAAAAACAAGACATAGAGCATTGATGCCGGATCTGGGAAGGACAGGGAAGTTTGTCACGAAATATTTCTGGGTATTTCTGCTGCTCTTTGTAATCATTTTAGGTCCGGCATATTATGGGCAGAGCCATAATGAAGTGTACTATGACCTTATGGGAACGCTTCCGGAAAATCTTGAGAGCGTAAAAGCCGGAAATGCACTGGAAAACGATTTTCAGATGGGTGCAACTCATGTGATTTTAGCAAGCAGTGATTTAAACTCAAAGGATGCCAGAAATATGGAAAATGAAATCGCAGATGTCAAAGGGGTAAAACTTGCGATGGGTATGGATTCAATATTAGGACCGACGATACCTAAGGAAATAATTCCAGATGATATCAAAGAAATGCTGGATAATGGGAAATATCAGATGATATATGTAATGTCTGAATATAAGACAGGAAGCGATGAGGTAAATGAGCAGTGTGATACAATCCGGAAAATTATCAAGAATTATGATGAAACGGCTATGCTGATTGGGGAAGCGCCTTGTACTGAGGATTTGATTACGATTACCGATAAGGATTTTAAGACAGTCAATGCGGTGTCTATTATATTAATTTTCATTATTATTGCGATTGTTTTAAAATCAATTTCACTTCCGGTTATTCTGGTATCGGTAATTGAGTTTGCGATTTTTATTAATATGGGGATTCCGCATTATACGGGAACGGTTCTTCCGTTTATTGCTTCTATTGTAATAGGAACCATTCAGTTAGGAGCAACGGTGGATTATGCAATTCTGATGACAAATAAATATAAGAGGGAAAGAAGCAAAGGGGCAGGAAAACGCGATTCTGTTATCACAGCATTGAATAGTTCTCTGCAGTCAGTATTTGTAAGTGCATTGAGCTTCTTTGCAGCAACATTCGGTGTAGGTGTTTATTCAAGTATTGATATGATAAGCTCCCTTTGTATGCTGCTTGCAAGAGGTGCTGTAGTCAGCTTGTTGGTAGTTGCGTTTATTTTGCCGGCAATGTTTATGGTATTTGACAAACTAATTTGTGCAACAAGCGTAGGATTTCGCAGCAAAAAAAGCAAAGCGGTTGATACGACAGAAAATAATGTCATAGTTCAGTAAAAAATATTTTGAGTGAAAACAGGAGGATTATAATATGAATTTGCCGGAGTTGAAAAAAAGATTTAAAAATAAATATGCGATTCGAATTATTGCAGGAGTGCTGGTGGTGACACTGCTTGGAACAGGGGTATCTGCTTCTAGTGTGACTGCAAAAAACAGCACAGTAAAAGGTACAGAGACAGTAGAGGAAACAGCAGAGACGGAGGAAACCGAAGAGGCAGAGGAAAACGAAGCGGGGAAAAAGCTGGCAGATAAACTGGCAGAAAGTATTTCCGTGGAGGAGAAGAAAATTGGCAAAGAAGAAACTGTCTATGTTATTGCAGACAGTACCGGAAAAGAAAAAAATATTATTGTATCGGATCACCTCATCAATGCGGAAGAGAAAGACACGCTAGAGGACGCTTCCACCTTAAAAGACATTGAAAATGTCAAAGGAGATGAGACTTTTACCCGGAAAGGCAGCAAGGTTACCTGGAAGGCAGATGGAAATGATATTTTTTATCAGGGAACTTCTGCGGAAAAAGCACCGGTGTCCCAAAAAATCACATATTTTTTAGATGGAAAAGAAATTACACCGGAGAAGCTTGCCGGACAGTCCGGGGAGGTAACAATCCGTGTAGAATATACGAATCATGAGAAAACCGAGGCAGCCATTGATGGGGAAAAGACGGAGATTTATGTGCCTTTTGTGGCGATTGGCGGCATGATTTTAGATGACAGCTTTACAGATATTAAGGTGAAAAATGGAAAGGTAATCTCAGATGGAAATAATAATCTTGTTGTGGGCTATACGCTTCCGGGGCTAAAAGAAAGCTTAGATGTAACAGAGGATGATTTTGACGGTGACGTGAATATTCCGGACTATTATGAGGTCACTGCAAACGTGGAAAACTTTGAACTGGGTATGACCATGACAGTAGTGGCAAATGCAACGAATTTCATTGCTGCGCAGGGGGAAAATGATTTATCAGATGTGGATGATTTATTAGATACCCTGACAGAAGCCACAGGGCAGTTAGCGGATGGCTCTTCCTCGTTAGCAGAGGGTACAGATACGTTAAAATCCAGTATGGGCGAATTCTCTGACGGTGTGTCTGCTTTGAAAAAGGGTATCAGCGATTATACGGAGGGAGCTTCTAGATTAACAGAGGGTATTTCAGAACTTGCAGATAAGACTTCTACACTCTCAAGCGGAGCAACGACATTAAATGACAGTGCAGCAACGCTTGCCAGTGGGGTAGCTACTTTAGATAAAGCTTTGAATACTGAATTTACAGACAAAGAGAAAAGTAATATGCAAGAACAGGTGACAGGTACGATTGAAAAGCAGGAGAGCAGCATCAAAAAATCTGCAAGAAAGAGTGTGGAGGCAGAGGCAGAAACGATTCAGGCGCAGGCAGAGGCAGCAGTAGACAGCCAGGCAGCAGCGATTCAGGCGCAGGCAGAAGGTACAGTAGATGCACAGGCGGATGCAATTCAGGCGCAGGCAGAAAGTACAGTAGAAGCGCAGGCGGATGCAATTCAGGCACAGGCAGAGGCAGCAGTAGACAGCCAGGCGGCGGCGATTCAGGCGCAGGCAGAGGCAGCAGTAGACAGCCAGGCAGCAGCGATTCAGGCGCAGGCAGAGGCAGCAGTAGACAGTCAGGCAGCGGCGATTCAGACACAGGCAGAGGCAGCAGTAGAAGCGCAGACAGATGCGATTTGGGCGCAGGCGGTACAGGCAGTGGATGCAGCTTTTGCGGGTGGACAGTATGCCGCCATACAGGCAGGTGCAAAGGAACAGATTACAAGTGCTTTAAACGGTCAGGTGAGCGGTGTAGAGGGTAGTGTAAAAGAGGCGTTAGTAGCTTCTGGTATTCCGAATGAAATGGCAGCGGCAATCGCAAACCAGATTGCTACCGGTATTGCATCCGGCATGGAAGCAGCTGCAGACCAGCTGGCAGCAGGAGTTGCCGACACAGCAATGCTTTCTGCCGAGAGTGCGGCAGGGACAGCAGCAGTGTCAGGAGCAAAGGCGGCGGCAGGAACGGCAGCGGTGACAGGAGCGAAGGCAGCGGCGGGGACAGCAGCGGTAACCGGGGCAAAGAGTGCGGCAGGGACGGCAGCGGTGTCAGGAGCGAAGGCAGCGGCAGGAACGGCAGCGGTGTCAGGAGCGAAGGCAGCGGCAGGAACGGCAGCAGTATCCGGTGCCACAGCAGCGGCAGAAACGGCAGCTTATGAAGGAGCAAAGAGTGCGGCAGGAACGGCAGCAATATCTGCTGCAGAGCAGACAAAGAAAAACATTGCCGGAAACATTGAACAGCAGACAGAGAGCGGTTACAGTTTAGTGACGGGAAGCAAAGCCTTAGCGGAGGGAACACAGAGCCTTGCTGCTTCCGTGCCTACCTTAATTTCAGGAATTACGCAGTTGAATGATGGCGGAAAGGAGTTGGCTTCTAACAATGATAAATTGAATCAGGGAGCTGTTGCTTTGAAGGATGGAACGGATGCGATTGTAGATGGTGTAGACCAGTTAAAGGATGGGGCACATCAGCTTGCAGACGGGATTGTGGAATTTAATGAAGAGGGCGTAGAAGAAATCATTGATTCTTATAATGGAGAGATACAGCCGTTGCTCGACCGCATACAGGCAGTCTTAGATGCCGGTGCAGATTATCAGAGTTTTACAGATATTGCAGAAGGCGTAGATGGAAGTGTGAAATTCATTATAAAGACGGATGCAATAAAAGTGGAGGATTAATCGGAGCAGCATAATAGAAAAATGAAATGAGAAAAGTGTCGGAGGCGGCTTCTTTAGAAGCCGTTCCCGGCACTTTGCGTGTTATTTGATCATCCATTCCCGGATATCATTGATTTTCATTAAGACAGGCAGCAGCAGTATGCTGATGATGATACCTGTCACACCCTGCAAGATATTGAAAGGAATACCGGTTGCGGAGGAAGCGATTCCTCCTGCTAAGGTAGCGGAAGTAAAACCTCCGTTTGCGAATGCGGCAAGGAGTGCTTCATATAAGAAGTAACCGATTACCATGATTGTCTCGCCGATCACGCCGCCGATAAGGATGGCTGCGTAACGGCTTTTATCGGATTTGATACTGCGCTGTAAGCGGTGGAACAAAAGCCCTGCCACACAGGCAGTCAGCGCTTTTATCATGAACGTAGCCGGAGCCCAGGAGGCATAGCCGGAAAATAGGTCGGAGAGCATAGAGCCGATCCCCGCGGCTAAAGCTCCCATCCAGGGACCTAGGATAACGCCGCATAAGAGTACGAAGCCGTCTCCTAAGTGGATATAACCCATGGTGGGAGTCGGGAATTTAATAATCATCGTTGCGACGCAGGTCATAGCAGCAAGTAAAGCGGCGATGACAAGCTTTTTAAGATTTTCATTTCTCATGGAGGAACACCATACCTTTCTTTTGTTTTATACGGAATGTTGCTGTAAATAATCCTGACAGAGATTATAGCAGAAATTGGTTTGATAGAAACAGCCAGTTAGGACTAAATTGGGCAGTCCAGTTGACAATATGGGAGGGGTCAAGTATCATAGGACTGTGGTTGGGCGTTACTGGATTGTTGACAGATTTCTAAGAACATCTAATCTCTTCCTATAGTCACAAAAACAACCCCCGCTTTGTGCAAGCTGCCGATATCAGTTATCGACAGCACTTATTGGGGTGGTATCTTAATTTTTATAAAACAGGAAACGGAGGAAGTATGAATAAGACGATTCGGATAGTGCTTTATGTATTGTCGATATTGACGGTGGCGGGGGTGATTGCCGCATTTATTGTTTCTGGCAGAAATGATACTGTAAAAACAGGGGTGAATAGCACTGTAAAGCCAGACGGTGATAAGACCGAGGAAGCAGAAGAAAGTAGCGCAGGAGAAACAGGAGGAAACGGCACTGCAGTGACAGGCGATGATATTTCCGCCAGTGAAAAAGCTGATTTCGGTACGGATACAGAAAATGCCGGGAACGATGTCGGTGCAGAAAATGGTGACAATACGCAAAATGGTGGCAATACGGAAAATGGTGAGAAGGCTGCCGACAGCATTGGTTTAGAAAACAGCGGTGATACTACTTTGATTTTTACGGGGGATGTGCTTTTTGGCAATGCTTTTAAAACGGGCTATGATGCGAAAGGAATTACCGGAGTTGTCTCGGAGGAATTGCTGCGGGAGTTAAATGATGCTGATATTTTGATGATAAACAATGAATTTCCCTTTAGTGACAGAGGGGAGGCGATGGCGGACAAGCAGTTTGTGTTCCGGTGCAGTCCTTCCTATGGGAAAGCGCTGACGGAGATGGGAGTGGATGTTGTGTCCCTTGCTAATAACCATACGTTAGATTATGGAAAGGATGCTTTGAGGGATACCTTTACTGCGTTAGATGAGGCGGGAATTTTGTACGGAGGTGCCGGGGATACGGTGGAGCGGGCGCAGGAAATACAGGTTATTGAGGCAAACGGAAAGAAATTTGGCTTTCTTGCAGTTTCCAGAGTGATTCCTACCGCAGACTGGAAAGTGGAAAATTCGGCGCCGGGGCTTTTCTCCTGTTATGATGAAACCAGGCTGTTGGAGTTGATTGGGGAAGGGAAAAAGCAGTGTGATTTTCTTACGGTTTTTCCTCATTGGGGCACGGAATACAGTGAGAATCCGGATGAAAACCAGCTTCGGATTGCGGAGAAATGTATGGAAGCGGGAGCGGATTTGATTGTGGGAGCACATACCCATTGTTTGCAGGGGGTGGAGTATTTTGACGGGAAGCCTGTTTTTTATAGCCTGGGTAATTTTATTTTTGGGCGGAGTATTGAGCGTTCGGCGGCGGTGGAAGTGACGGTGAAACAGGACGGAACCGCAGCTTACCGTCTGATTCCTGTCTGTGCCAAAGGCGGCGTGACGAACAAGATGGAGGAGACAGCGGCGGGCAGTATGTACTCCTATCTGCAGAAGATTTCTGTCAATGCGGCGGTGGATTCTGCGGGAAATGTGTCAGAAGTAAAATAAAGAACAGCGGTGTCTAGAACACAGAAAAATACATAACGAAAAGGAAATGAGAAAATGAGAGAAAAATTTATGAAGTTACCCAAATGGCTGGTGGCAGTGCTTGGATTTGTGATGGTGGCGCTGTTCCTCCTGATTATGAATGGCGGCGGAGTGGCTGCATCACTGGTACCTGCTTTTCATAGAGGGTATACCATGCAGTGCATGGCAGAAATCGTGGCGGCAGTTTACACTCTTGCCATGCTGTTTCTCTTTGGTTACGGCAGGGCGCTTAAGGAGACGGGGGAAGGCTTTGTCAAGGGCTTTTATGTGGGCGGTTTCATGACGGGCTACTGCCTGTTTGCGGCAGCAGCCATGGTGTATGTACAGCGCATGTCACAAGAGATGCAGGTGCAGTCCTTTGGAATGATTTTGATTTATCTTCTGACCATGTTTTTAGTGGGGCTAAATGAGGAAGTGATTGTCCGGGGCGTGGTGCTGAATTTGTTGTTAGACCGTTTCAGTGATACGAAAAAAGGTGTTCTTGGGGCAGTTATTATCAGCAGCCTGATTTTCGGCTGTGCCCATATCCCCAATGTATTTTCCGGCGTGCCCCTTTCAAGTGCACTGATTCAGGCAGTGCAGGCAACGCTGCTGGGGGTGTTGTTTGCAACAATCTATGTAAGAAGCGGAAATCTCTGGATTTGCGTTATCCTCCACGCAGGAACAGATTTCGCCGGACTGATGGCCAGCGGCATTTTCGGAAACGGGGAAATGACGGATATGATTGGAAATCTGTCCCTGATTAATCTGGTGGTGACAGTGCCGTTATTTTTGGTTCCCTGCGTAATACTGCTACGGAAAAATAAATTAGAAGAAATCGTCCGCAGGAGAAAAGGGGAAATAGTGCTTCCTACGGCACAGGAGGCGGAAAATACGGCTACGGTATCGCTGGTGCTTGGGATTCTTTCCATTGTTATGGGCTGCTCCGGTTATACGGTGGGAATCGGTTTGGTAGGACTTTTGGGCTCTATTGTATCCAAAAGAATCAAACCGCAGGAAAACGGCGTTGCCACGGCGGCGATGGTGGTCTCTATTGTGGGAATGGTATTCTCCCTGCTGGGAATGGTGTTTATGATGGCAATGCTGCCTATGATGGGAGATATGCAGAATATGGAAAACTTTTTATAAAGACGGATTTGCTTACAGCGGGGCGGTGAAAAAACACCGCCCCGTAAAATTTAGGTAAAAGGAAAGTATAAATTGTGTAAAAAATAAGTATAATTTTCCGAATTGATTGACAATTCAAAACAGAATGCTATAATGAGGCTGTAAAACAGATTTGACATCAATGAATGAAGGAGAATGATTTATGAAAAGCAAATGGAGAACACGACTTTTTGCAGGAACTTTGGCGGCTGCCATGTTTGCATCCGGCACCGTAAACGTCATGGCAGGCGATTATACCGCAGCGCCGGACGGAATGACGGAGGCGGAAAAGCTGGCGTCGGACATGGGCGTATCTGCTTTATGGGAGACTTGGAAAAGTGAGTGGAACAGCAGTGTAAAAACGGACTGGACACAGATTTCCCTGACACCGGGCAGCGATGAGGGACAGCTGAATTTTGCATGGTATTCGAAACAGGGAACAACGGCAGATACCGGGGACAAGACACAGAAGGAAATAAGCCTTCAGATGGAGAGTATTGTCAAAGAGGCTTCCCCGGAGTTGGCAGGGAACACGGTGCCAAAACTGATTATCGGCGAGGGCAGAAGTATGCGGGGAGCGAAGGTTTATGCCGCAGAACAGATGGAGTTGGCAGGGGAAACGGATGCCGTCGGCAATACCTATTACTCCAATAAAGTGACAGCTACAGGCTTAACTGCCGGAAAAACTTATTTTTACAGCTATGAGACAGAAAACGGGATTTATACAGAACCGGCAGAATATACGGCAAAGGCGGCGGACCGCTTCAGCTTTGTTTTCGTCGGAGACCCACAGATTGGCTCTTCGAATGAGTTAAAGGGAACGGACACAGAGGAATTTTATAATGCCCAGTCCGAGGCGGTGTGCAGCGATTCCTTTAACTGGGAAATGACATTGAATGCAGCCATGGATAAGTCCGGAAACCAGGCAGCCTTTGTGGTATCCGCCGGGGATCAGATTCAGACCACCAAGAGCAAAGCCCCCAATAAAAATCCGGCAAACAGCGAAATTGAATATGCCGGATATTTAAGTCCCGAGGTTTTAAAATCCCTTCCGGTGGCGACTACGGTGGGAAACCATGACGCGGACAATGCGAACTATACCTACCATTTTAACACACCGAATGCCAGTGCTCTGGGTTCCAACGGCATTGTGGGCGGTGATTACTGGTTCACTTACGGCTCCGTGCTCTTTCTGATGTTAAATACCCAGGATACCAACGTGGCGGAGCATAAATCTTTTATCGAGCAGGCCGTGGCGGCAAACACCGACTGTAAATGGAGAGTGGTAACGCTCCATCAGGATATTTACGGCTCCGCAGAGCACTCCAACGAGCCGGAAATTACTAATCTCCGCTATGAACTGACTCCTTATTTTGAGGCAAATGATGTGGATGTGGTGCTGACGGGACATGACCATGCTTACTCCCGCTCCAAAGTGCTCTTGGGAGGCACGCCGTCAGAGCTGGCAAAAACCTATACCGATGACGAATTTGACGAGCAGCTGGACAAAGATATGGACACCAAAGGAGATGAGGATACCACTCTTTTTACCGCTCCCGGCAATATTGACAGCGCCACTGCAGACACGGGGGAGCAGAAATATTTAAGCTATTTAAATGATATCATGGACGCAGCGGCAGTGGAGGCAGTCACCACAAAAAGTGATGCGGTGATTAACCCGGAGGGTATTCTTTATATGACCGCAAGCTCTTCTTCCGGAAGCAAGTATTACGACTTAGTGCCCCGTATGCAGACCTACATAGCCAACCGCTGGCAGGAGGATGTTCCCACTTATTCTATCGTAGAAGTGAGTGATGAAACCTTAAGCATTAACACATACCGTACAGACACCAATGAGAAAATCGACGAGACCTTTACCATTGCAAAGGTAAGCGTGGACAAATCAGGGCTTCAGGCGTTAGTGGACGAGGGAAATAACAACATTGTCCCGGCAAAGGATACCTATACGGCGGAAAGCTACAGCGTATTTGAGCAGGCAATGAGGGGTGCCCAGGTGGTTTTAAATGATTCGAAAGCCATTTCCTCTGAGGTGGAGGCAGCTATCTTGGCACTGACCAACGCAAAGGCTTCTTTGGTGAAAAAAGAAACCACACAGCAGATTTCCGACATCAGCGCAGCTACGGTAAAGAAAATCGGCAATAAGACCTACACCGGAAAAGCCATTAAACCCTCTGTTACTGTTTCTTTAAACGGTACGGCATTAAAGAAGGAAACAGATTATTCTGTCAGATATTCTGACAACAAATATACCGGAAAGGCAACTGTTACCATCACCGGAAAAGGAAATTATACAGGCACCAAAAAGGTAACCTTTAACATTGTGCCAAAGAAAGTAACTTTAAAATCCGTAAAAGCAGGAAGTAAAACCGCAAAAGTGATCTTTGCCAAGGCGGCAGGAAAAGTAACGGGCTATGAAATCAAATATGCCACGGACAGCAAGTATAAAAAGGCAAAGACAAAATCCACCGCAAAAACAACAGAGGTATTGAAATCCCTGAAGTCAGGAAAAACCTACTATGTAAAGGTGCGTGCCTATAAGAAGGTTTCCGGCGGGAAAGTCTACGGCGCATACAGTAAAACAGTGAAGGTGAAAGTAAAATAAGATGAAGAAGAAAATCATCAAGGGAGGGTGTCTGGCGTTTGCCGGCATCCTCTTTCTTCTGTTTCTGTTGTTTTTTCAGGGAACCGAAAAGACAACGCTGCTGGAAACAGAGGGGCGGAATTTCGAAAAGGCAGAAGTAACGGAAATTTTACAGGACAATGTGACGGAGAGCGGAAATATCGTCGGAACCCAGACGGTGATGCTGAAACTTCTCTCCGGGGCGCACAAAGGGGAACTGGTGCAGGCCAACAGCTCTTCGGGCTATCTCTTCGGTGCCCATTGTGAAGTGGGAATGAAAGTGGTTGCCATTGTAAGCGAATCCGGTGACGAGATGGCGGCAAGTGTTTATACCTACAACAGAGAACCTGCGGTCTGGCTGATGGTGGGACTTTTTGTGCTGGCGCTTCTTCTGATTGGAGGGAAAAAGGGAGTTGCCTCCGTGGCAAGTCTGGGCTTTACCATGGTGTGTATTTTTTTTCTTTTTCTTCCTATGATTTACAGGGGGGGTTCCCCGGTGTTGGCGGCGGTTTTTGTGGTAGCAGTGACAACGGTTGTCACCATGTTTTTCATTGACGGTTTTTCTAAGAAATCCTTAGCAGCCATGGCGGGCACGGTGTCGGGCGTGGTGGTGGCGGGGCTGTTTGCATGGCTCTTTGGAAAGGTGGTGCATATCAGCGGCTATAATGTCAGTGATATCGAAAACCTTATTTATGTAGAAGGAATGACGGATATTAAAATAGGGGAGCTTTTGTTTGCCGGAATTCTGATTGCCGCTTTAGGAGCGGTGATGGACGTAGGGATGTCCATTTCCTCCACTATAAACGAGCTGAAGGAAAAAAAGCCGGAAATGAGGGCGAAGGAGCTGTTCATTTCCGGCATCACCGTGGGAAAGGATATGATGGGAACTATGTCCAATACGCTGATCCTTGCTTTTACGGGAGGCTCCATCAACACCCTTGTGTTTATCTATGCCTATGATTATCAGTACCGACAGATTATCAACATGTATTCTGTGGGAATTGAACTGATGCAGGGGCTCTCCGCCAGCATGGGGGTCATTCTGACGGTGCCGCTCACTTCCCTTATCGGCGCCTGGCTGATGGGGAAGGGAGAAAGATAAAGTTATCTGGTGATGGGGAAAGTCGGAAACCAAGGCGGGACTCAGCTTGAAAAGACGGTGGATTTTATGGTAGCATGAACTGTTATGAAAAAACAAAAAAATGAAGTAAAATTAGTTTACATTTAGACTAAAAAAGTTTATAATCGATAGAAAGGGAAGAGGGAAAATCCAAAAACCGGTCAGGAAAAGAAGAGGGAGAAAGTTTCCCCGCCCTGCCGGAAAAAGATAAGGGAGAAGCCCTACCATATCAGGAAAAGTAAAGGAGAAGAACACATGAGTTATATGGATGTCTACAAACAGTGGTGCAGTGACAGTTATTTTGATGCAGAAACAAAGGCAGAATTAGAGGCAATCAAAGAGGATACGGCAGAAATTGAGGATCGTTTTTACAGACAGTTAGAGTTTGGAACCGGAGGACTCCGGGGCGTGATCGGAGCGGGAACCAATCGCATGAATATCTATACCGTACGTCAGGCAACCCAGGGACTTGCCAATTACATCATTTCCCAGGGGGGACAGGAAAAAGGCGTGGCAATCGCCTACGATTCCAGAATTATGTCACCGGAATTTGCCACAGAGGCAGCATTGTGTTTAAATGCCAACGGCATCAAAACCTATGTGTTTGACAGCCTCCGCCCGACACCGGAACTTTCCTTTGCCGTGAGGGAGTTAGGCTGTATTTCCGGTATCGTCATTACCGCCAGCCACAATCCGAGAGAGTACAACGGCTATAAGGTATACTGGGAAGACGGTGCACAGATTACCCCGCCTCATGACAAAAATATTTTAGCCGAAGTGGCAAAGGTAACTTCCTTTACCCAGGTAAAGACCATGGCGAAAGAAGAAGCGGAAAAAGCAGGGCTTTACCATGTCATCGGCGCCGAGATGGATGACCGTTATATGGAAGAGTTAAAGAAACAGTCCATCCACCCGGAAATTATCAAAGAGATGGCAAAGGATATCAAGATTGTCTATACTCCCCTCCACGGAACAGGAAATCTTCCGGTGCGCCGTGTGTTAAAGGAGTTAGGCTTTGAAAATGTATATGTGGTAAAAGAGCAGGAACTGCCGGACGGCAATTTCCCGACGGTTGCCTACCCGAACCCGGAGTCACCGAAGGCATTCGAGCTGGCGTTAAAGCTGGCAAAGGAAGTGGATGCGGATATCGTCCTTGCCACTGACCCGGATGCAGATCGTCTTGGCGTGTACTGTAAAGATACAAAGACAGGCGAATACGTGACCTTCACCGGAAATATGTCCGGTATGCTGATTGCAGAATATATCTTAAGGGAGAGAACCGCCATGGGAACTATGCCGGAAAATCCGGCGTTAGTGGAAACCATCGTTACCACTGACATGGCAAAAGCCATCGCAAAGGCATATGGGGTCAAATTAATCGAGGTGCTGACCGGATTTAAGTATATCGGCGAGCAGATTAAATTCTTTGAAGAACAGAATACCTACCATTATGTATTTGGTTTAGAGGAAAGCTACGGCTGTCTGGCAGGAACTTATGCCAGAGACAAGGATGCCTGCGTGGCAGTGATGATGCTCTGTGAAGTGGCGTCCTGGTGCAAAAAGAACGGCAAAACCCTGTGGGACGCTATGCTGGATATGTATGAGAAATACGGTTATTACAGAGAGGGCTTAGAGACAAAGACCTTAAAGGGAATCGACGGCGCTGCCCAGATTCAGGAGCTGATGAGCAATTCCAGAAGCAACCCGCCGAAAACCTTAGGTGGCTTTGAGGTGCTGGCAGTGAGGGATTATAAAGAGGACACCAGAAAGGATATGGCAACGGGAGTTGTAGAGAAAACCGGACTTCCTTCCTCTAACGTCTTATATTATGAGCTTTCCGAAAACGCATGGTGTTGTGTGCGCCCCTCCGGTACAGAGCCGAAAATCAAGTATTATTTCGGGGTAAAAGGAAATTCCTTAGAGGATGCAGAGCAGAAATTGGCGGCTTTAAAAGAAGATTTGCTGAAATAAGGAGAAGAAAAATGGCGACGATTACTTATTACGGGGAAGAGCGGATTTTTAAACTGGATACGCCGGGTTCTAGCTATGTCATTGGCATTGTGGATGACGAAAATTTCGTGGGGCATATTTATTATGGAAGGAGACTGAGGGACTACCATGTGGACCATCTGCTCCGGACAGAAGAAAATCCCTTTGTCCCCTCTGAAAATAACCGGGACAGGACTTCCTTTCTGGATTCCTTCCCCATGGAATATCCGGGAAACGGCGTGGGCGATTACCGCAGAAGCAGCATTGCAGTGAGAACCATGGGCGGGCATACGGCGGTGGCACTACAGTATGTCTCCCATAAAATTTATCCGGGAAAACCTGTCCTTACCGGGCTTCCCGCGACCTTCGGCGGTGAAGAGGACTGTGAAACTTTAGAGCTTCTCTGCGAGGATAAGGTGTTAGGTCTTCAGGTGATTCTGCTGTACACAGCGTTCAAAGATGTGGATGTGATTACAAGAAGCGTGAAAATTGTAAACCGGGGAGAACCGCTGTATCTGACGAAAGCGCTTTCCGTAAATCTGGACATGGACAATCAGGACTTTGAGCTTCTGACTCTCCATGGCTCCTGGGCAAGGGAGCGTATGATGCAGTGGCGCAAGGTGGGAAAAGGATTCTGCGGACTGGAATCCCTCCGGGGGGAAACCTCCCATCAGGACCACCCGTTTTTGGCGCTGAAGGCCGGAGATGCAACCCAAAGCAATGGGGACGTTTACGGTATTCACTTTATCTATTCCGGTAACTTCATTGCGCAGGTAGAATTAAACCAGCATGAGGTGATTCGGGCATCCATGGGAATCCACCCGGATAATTTCTGCTGGAAATTAGAGACAGGGGAGAGTTTTCAGACACCAGAGGCGGTGTTAGTCTACTCGGCGGAGGGTATGGACGGCATGACCCACCGGTTCCATGAGCTTTACCGGAAACACTTAATCCGCAGTGAATGGAAGGATAAAAAACGCCCGATTTTGATTAATAACTGGGAAGCCACTTATTTTGATTTTAATACGGAAAAGCTGCTCTCCATTGCAAAAGAGGCATCAAAACTCGGCATTGAGATGCTGGTGATGGACGACGGCTGGTTCGGACACCGCAACGATGACAACACCAGCTTAGGAGACTGGTTCGTCAATGAAGCTAAGATTCAGGGCGGCTTAAAATACCTGGTGGACGAGGTCAACAAGCTGGGGATGAAGTTTGGAATCTGGTTTGAACCGGAAATGATATCGCCGGATTCGAAACTTTACAAGGCCCACCCGGACTGGGCAATCAAAATACCGGACAGGATGCCCTCTCTCTGCAGAAACCAGTATGTGCTGGATTTAACCAGAAAAGAGGTGCGGGATTACGCCTACGAGTCCGTGGCAAAGATTCTGCGCAGCGCCAATATCGAATATGTGAAATGGGATATGAACCGCCAGCTTTCCGATATCGGCGGGGCAAAGCTTCCGGCAGACCGCCAGGGAGAGATGTACCATCGTTATGTATTGGGACTTTACGAGATGCAGGAGCGGCTTATCACGGAGTTCCCCCATCTGCTGTTAGAAAACTGCTCCGGCGGAGGCGCAAGGTTTGATCCGGGAATGCTCTATTACAGCCCCCAGATATGGTGTTCCGATGACACCGATGCCATTGAGCGGTTAAAAATCCAGGAGGGAACAGCGCTCATATATCCGCTTTCTACCATAGGAGCTCATGTTTCCGACTGCCCAAACCATACCGTGGGCAGGGTAACTCCCTTTGAGACCAGAGGGCATGTGGCTCTATCAGGCACCTTCGGCTATGAGCTTGATATTACAAAGATACCGGAAGAGGACCGGAAAATGATACCGGAACAGGTGGCAATGTACCACAAATACAACGATTTGATCCGTGAGGGGGATTACTACCGCATTGCTTCTTATCAGGAGAACCATTATTTTGACTGCTATGAGGTGGTTTCTAAGGATAAGGAAGAGGCATTGGTGACCTTTGTGCAGGTACTAAACCGGCCAAACTGCCGCAGCAGACGGATTTGTCTCAAGGGGCTGGCACCCGAGAAAAATTACCGCATTGAGGGAGAGGATCGGATTTATGCCGGGGATACCCTGCTTTATGCCGGTATCCAGATTGAGAATCCCTGGGGCGATTTTAAGTCGAAGCTGATTCATATCGTTTCCTGCTAGTGTAGTGACACGTTTAGCGAAATGTGTCACTACACTAGTGTCTTGTCGGTGAAAAACACAGGTTGACAAAAAAATAAAAGAAAACTAAAATAAATTTGGGCAATAAATGAAGTGATCTCAGGTAAGGGGAGTAAGAAAATGGCAAAGGCAGTAAAGCTTGCGGATATTGCAGCCCAGTTAGGCGTCAGTACCGTGACGGTGTCAAAAGCGCTTTCCGGTCAGAAGGGCGTCAGTGAGGCGATGCGTGAAAAAATAAAAGAACTTGCAGACGAGATGGGATATAAGCAGCCCTCCGCCATCAAGCGGGAGAAGGTACAAAAAAGCTACAATATCGGTGTGCTGGTTTCCGAAAAATATTTAGGTGAGTACGATTCTTTTTACTGGAAAATGTACCAGAGCGTTTCCACGAAAGCGGTACAGAAGGAATGTTTTACCCTCCTAGAAGTGATTTCTTTAGACAGTGAGGCAAAACAGATGCTTCCGAAGATGGTATTAGAGGAAAGAGTGGACGGGCTGATTATCGTGGGAAGGCTGGGGACGGAGTACCTTGCGGCGCTGCATAAAGGCACGTCGACACCCATGGTTTATCTGGATTTCTATGATGAACGGGAAATGAGTGATTCCGTGATTTCCAACAGCTATTACGGCTCTTATCTGTTGACAAATTATCTGTTTGATATGGGACATGAAAATATCGCCTATGTGGGAAGTCTGCTCTGTTCCACCAGTATTACGGATCGTTATTTCGGCTATGCCCGTTCCATGATGGAGCACGGCAAGGCAGTGCCTGACGAGTGGGTGATACCGGACCGTGACATGGAGTTTGGCAAGGTGGATGTAGAGATAGACTATAATGGCTTTGAAAAGAAACCTACCGCCTTTGTCTGCAATTGTGATTTGACTGCAAGCAAGGTGGTCAAACGTTTGAAAGAGCAGGGAATTCGTGTGCCGGAAGATGTGTCGGTGACGGGCTTTGACAATTATTTATATCCGGGGCTCTGCGATGTGGAAATCACCTCCTATGAGGTGGATGTGAAGGAAATGTCTCGGAAGGCAGTACATATTTTGCTGAGAAAGATAGAGGATAGTCGTTATCAGAAGGGAATTGCTATCATAGACGGACGGATGGTAGTTAAGGATAGTGTAAATAGGATTGTCGATTAAAAAACTGCGCTGGGGCGCAGTTTTTTTTATGCACAGCCCCATGCAGAGGAAGTATGCCGCTGAGGCGGCGCATGGGGCGCGCGGCGAGCAAAAGAAGATAAATCTTCTGAAAAATCTTCCCTACTCGATTTTCAGTGTTTCTGGCGGTAGACATTGGGAGTCATCCCTGCCTCCCGCTTAAAGAGATTGATGAAATGATTTGTATTTTCAAAGCCTACGGAGGTGCTGACCTCATGGATTGGGATATTTGTGGTCCGCAGCAAGTCCTTTGCGGCATCTAAGCGCCTCTGGTTTAGATACTGCAGTGGGGAAATGCCGAATATAGTGGCAAATTCACGGCAGAGACGGTATTTGCTGATTTGCAGCTCTTCCTCGAAAGAGGCAAGGGAATAGTGGTTTGCATAGGAATAATCAAAACATTTTTTCATGTAAAGCAGATAGGGAGATACATTTTTTTTCGGCTGCTGGTTTACCTCTTCCATCAGAACAAGGTCGGAGAAGAGGTTGGTGATACATTTGATGTCTAAAACGGGATTCCGGTACAGCGGATTTTTGTTGTTGCTTTCTAACATCTGGAAATACCGGCAGATTTCGGCGGTGTTGCTTAAATCATAGAGTATGCCCGGCTGTTTCTGGTAAAAGGCGGCGGGAAGGGAACCGGTGCAGAAATAGGCTTCAAAGTTCCAGGAATTTCCTGCTGCCGCAAGGGAAAAGGGCTGCCTGCAGTCTAAAAACAGCAGGGTTTCCTCCTTTAGGGTGAACTGGCTGTCCGCCGTCTGCAGGCTGCCGCAGCCGTTTTTGGTATATAAAATAAGATAGCTGTTAAACGAGCGGATATAATAGGAAAAAGGAAGGGATACATAGTGGGCGCCGTAAGCGCAAATGGAAAGCAACGGCTGATACACATTGTCTGTTTGTTCTTCGTATACATGGCCTAACAGGCTTTCTGCCGGAGTGCCGGAAGGCAGCAGAGGCGCTTTGCTGAAGGAAGCCAGAAAGGTAGTTAAGAAGTCCATGGATGATATCCCTCCTTTTTGTAAAATGTATTGGAATCTGGTTTTATTATATCTCAGGAGTTTAAGAAAAACAAGGAAAAAGGAAATAAATATATTCTTTAAGTTAAAATAGAACTAATAATAAAGTAATTAAAGCTAAAATAAGAGAAAATAATATACGAAATGTACAAAAACTGGGTATTTAATTTGTTTATAATATGGAAAACCACAATAATTGCAAGAATAATACATAAAAAACAAGAATAAGTGGTGACTAAAAAACAGAAAAATATATAATTAAATTAAATCAAATAACAAGTTGATTTAAAATTAAAAAGGGAGGAATTTTACCATGAAATTCAAAAAAATGATGGCAGTTACCTTAATCGCAGCAATGACCATGAGCATGGCAGCCTGCGGTAACAACGAAGCAGGAACCACAAGTGGTGGAAATGCAGGAACCACAGACAGTGGAAATGCAGAAACCGCAGGCACGGAAAGTGCAGATACCGGTGATACGGCAACCGGAGCATTATCCTATGCAGATATTACATTGGGAGAGGACTACACAGACCTTACCGCAGAGATTAGCATGTTCAACCACAGAACAGATATGGACAGCGAAGAGTACGGCGGAAAGAACTGGGCGTCCTACATCGCAGATTTTAATCAGATGTATCCGAACATCACGGTAAACATTACCACAACAACTTCTTATGCGGATGACGCGCTGATGCACTTACAGGCAGGAGATTATGAGACTATCATGTGTATCCCGGCAGTAGATAAGTCAGATCTTTCCAGCTACTTTATTTCTTACGGCGATTTAGATACCATGAAAGGTGAAATCAACTATGCTACTACCTGGGAGTATGGTGGAGAGGTTTACGGTGTACCTTCTACGGCAACTACACAGGGTATCGTATATAATAAGAAAGTATTCGAAGCAGCAGGGGTGACAGAAATCCCGAAAACACCGGATGAGTTTATTGCAGCATTACAGGCAATCAAAGATAACACAGATGCAATTCCTCTTTACACCAACTATGCAGCAGGCTGGACCATGGGAGCATGGGACGCTTATATCGGAAACAATGCAACCGGCGACAATACATACATGAACCAGAAATTAGTTCATACGGCAAATCCGTTTAAGGATTACGGCGATGATACCCACGCATACGCAGTATACAAAGTATTATATGATGCAGTGGCAAACGGACTGATTGAAGATGACTATGCAACGACAGACTGGGAAGGCTGTAAAGGCATGATTAACAACGGCGAAATCGGATGTATGGTACTTGGTTCCTGGGCAATTCCTCAGATGAAGGCAGCAGGCGACAATGCTGACGATATCGGTTATATGCCATTCCCAATCAGTGTGGACGGCGCACAGTATGCAACTGACGGAGCAGATTACTCTTATGGTATCAATGTAAATGCAACAGAAGACGAGCAGGCAGCGGCTATGGTATTCGTAAAATGGTTGACTGAGGAATCCGGTTTCTCTTACAACGAGGATGGACTTCCGGTAGCTGCAGACAGCACGGAGACGAAGCTTTCCTTTGATGGCGTAACCTTTATCCAGGATGAGCCGTCCGTAGCAGGCGAGGAAGATTTACTGAACGAGATGAACTCTGAGTCTGAGTTAAACATCAACGCAGGCGGTGATACCAAGATTCAGCAGATTATCGAGCATGCAGCTAACGGTGATATGACCTTTGATGAGATTATGGAGCAGTGGAACCAGTCCTGGTCAGACGCACAGGAATCCCTTGGAGTAGAAGTGACGGAAGAATAATAGTACGTCCTGCAGAAAATGGTGCAGCAGGGAGGCATGGAAGGCATTCCATGCCCCCTGTTAAAAGGATGGTAAAGCATTTTTGAATGGGTGGAGGAAGCGGATATGGAGGCAAAAAAACCTTTTAATTTTATTAAATGGGCAAAAAGCAGAAAGGGACAGCAGGTATTGATTTGTGTGGCATTTATGATAATTCCATTAGCACTGCTGTTGGTATTTACCTACCTTCCTTTCGGAGAAATGGTGAGATTTAGTTTCTATAAGATGAAATACGGAACGCCGAGAGAAAAATGGCAGTTCGTGGGCTGGAAAAACTATATTGACGTATTTTCCAGGGACGATTGTTTCGGAGCGTTAAAGCTCAGCCTTTATTACATGGCAGGCGCTATACTTCAGCTGGTTTTAGCGCTGTATCTGGCAACAATTTTAAGCTTTAAGGTAAAGGGAGGAAATTTCTTTAAAGGACTTATGTTTTTCCCATACCTGATTAGCGGTATCGCGATTGGTTTTATTTTCAAATTTTTCTATACCAGAGGTTTTGTGTTTGACACAATTCTGCAATGGCTTGGTTTTGAACTAGAGAATCTTCCATACTGGCTGAAGGATCAGTCCGTGAATAACTGGTCTTTGGTGGCAACCTCCGTATGGCGGTATTTCGGACAGAACATGGTACTTTTCATCGGTGCCATTATGTCGGTAGACGCAGAACTATACGAGGCGGCACAGTTAGATGGTGCAAATAAATTTGAGCAGTTTAAACACATTATTCTGCCGAGTATCAAGACAATTGTAACTTTAAATGTTATTCTTTCTATTACCGGTTCTTTAAGCGCATTCGAGCAGCCATTTGTTATCACAGACGGCGCCAACGGAACAGGAACCTACTTTATTATCATGAATGAAATTGCCCATGTGAGCCAGAAGGTTGGTCTTGCAAGTGCAATGGCGGTGGTATTATTACTGATTATCTTTGTCTGCGCGATTTTACAGCAGCTGTTCTTTAAATATATATTCCGGGATGCTGCCAGCGAGGACGAATCCTATAAGGCAAAGAGAGCAAGATTAAAAGCAGAAAAAGCGGCAGCACGTGCTGCAAAGAAAGGAGTGGCATAACAGATGAAAACAGCGGTAAAAACCAGTAGCAGAAAAAAACATTATTCTGCAGGCAGTATCATATGGAACATCGTACAGTATGCTTCTCTGATTTTCTTCGGACTCTGTGCAGTGGTACCTATTATCTCCTGCGTCATTACAGCCTTTAAGACGGAGGAGGAATACCGGTCAACCAATGTAATGACCATGCCGGAGAACTGGCTCAATTTTGATAACTTTGTAAAAGCCTTCCAGACAGCAAACATGGGGCGTGCGTTTTTGAACTCCGCCATTGTTATGGTCTGCGTGCTGTTAGTTTCCGTTATCATTGGAACACAGTTAGCATATGTATTGAACCGTTTTAGCTTTCCGGGAAATGGCTTAATCCGTAATTCGTTTCTCTTTGCATCCCTGCTTCCGGGCGTTGCAATGCAGGTAACGGTATTTAAAATTATGACAACCTTAGGCTTCGTGAACCAACTGTATGGCTACATTATTATGATGTGCGGAACCGACGTCATTTCCATTTATATTTACATCCAGTTTATGGAGAATATCCCGGTTTCCTTAGACGAGTCGGCGATTATTGACGGAGCGTCCTACTGGACGATTTACTGGAAGATTATGCTGCCGCTATTGAAGCCGGCGATTGTCACCTCCTGTATTTTAAAGGGAGTAGGCGTTTACAACGAGTATTACGCAGCACAGCTTTATCTGCTGGACAAAAATCTGCATACCATCGCAAGGTCCTTATACACCTTCGTTGGTCCCATGGGCAGCCAGTACAATCTGATTTGCGCAGGCGTTATTATTTCCCTGCTACCGGCATTGATTGTCTTTATCCTCTGCCAGAAACAGATTTACAGCGGTATTGCGGCAGGAGCTGTAAAAGGTTAATGATGGAGGTTAGAGAGTAACGATGGACAAATTAGCGGCCATGAGGGATGAGGTAAAGGAAGAATTGCAAAAAGATATCATCCCCTTCTGGAAAAATCTGCGGGATGATGAAAAGGGAGGCTACTATGGCTGGCTTTCTTACGACCTGGCATTGGATAAAAAAAGCGAAAAGGGCTGTATCTTAAACAGCCGTATTACCTGGTTTTTCTCAAATGCCTATACCTTATTAAAAGAGGAAAGCCTGTTAGAAGAAGCGAAGCATGGTTATGAATTTTTAATAAAGCATTGTGTGGATAAAGAATATGGCGGTATCTTCTGGTCCTTAAACTATGACGGCACACCTTTAGACACCACAAAACACACGTACAACCAGGCGTTTTGCATTTATGCGCTGGCGTCTTATTACGAAGCGTCCAAAGACAGGGAAGCCTTAGAACTGGCATTTAACCTCTTCCGTCTGATTGAGGAAAAGTGCACCGACGAGGTGGGATATTTAGAGGCATTTACCAGGAACTTTAAGCCGGAATCCAATGAAAAGCTTTCGGAAAACGGCGTTCTGGCAGATAAAACCATGAATACTCTGCTGCATGTGTTTGAGGCTTACACGGAGCTTTACCGGGTGACGGGCGTCCTGCCTGAGTGGAGGGAAGAGGCAAATGAGGTACGCTGCCGCCTTGCCTGGATGATGGATTTGTTTGCGGATAAGATCTACAATCCCGCAAAACGGCGCCAGGAGGTTTTCTTTGACAAAGATTACAACACTATTCTGGATTTACATTCCTACGGGCATGACATTGAAACGGCATGGCTCATAGACAGAGGCGTGGAGGTATTGGGGGAGGAAGCATACGAGGAAAAAATGTCCCCCATTACTCAGGCGCTGACGGAGCAGATTTACCGGGTGGCGTTTGACGGGCATTCCCTTGCCAATGAATGCGATAGGGGCGTGGTCAACGAAAACCGTATCTGGTGGGTGCAGGCGGAGACGGTGGTAGGCTTCCTAAACGGTTATGAGAAGACACCGGAGCACAGCGAGTACCGTGATGCAGCGCTAGCGGTATGGGAGTTTATCAAAGAGCATGTGGTGGATCAGCGCTCCGGTTCCGAGTGGTTCTGGGAAGTAAGAGCCGACGGCACGCCCATTGAGGGACGCCCCATTGTAGAGCCCTGGAAGTGTCCTTATCACAACGGCAGAATGTGTATCGAAGTAATGAAAAGAATTACTTCTTAGAAAAATAGTGTTTGCGCAGCAAAGTGCGCGGAAATGAGGAAAACAATGTTGCATGAAAGATATTACGTGGAAAAGGAAAAGCAGGAAAAACTGCTTTCCAAAAAGAATGTAAAATCCGATTTCTACAACGGAACCTTTGACCGTTATGAAAACCCGGTGCTTACCAGAGAGCATATCCCACTGACTTGGAGATATGACTTAGATATCAATACCAATCCTTATTTTATGGAGCGTCTTGGCATTAACGCCGTGATGAATTCCGGCGCCATCGAGTTAAACGGGAAGTATTACCTGGTGGCAAGAATTGAGGGAAATGACAGAAAATCTTTCTTCGGCGTTGCGGAGAGCGACAACGGAATTGATAATTTCCGCTTCTGGGATTATCCGATTTTATTAGAGGATATCTGCCCGGAGGAGACTAATGTTTACGATATGCGTCTCACGAAGCACGAGGACGGTTATATTTACGGCGTGTTCTGTTCCGAGAGTAAGGATACCAGTGTAAATGATTTGTCAGCAGCCGTGGCGGCAGCGGGAATCGTCCGCACCAGGGATTTGAAAAATTGGGAGAGACTGCCAAATCTTGTAACCTTACATTCTCCCCAGCAGAGAAACGTAGTGCTGCATCCGGAGTTTGTGGACGGCAAATACGCATTCTATACCAGACCCATGGATGACTTCATCGAGACGGGTTCCGGCGGAGGAATTGGCTTCGGACTGTGCGAGGATATTACCCATGCTGTCATCGATGAGGAAAAAATGACCAGCCTCCGGAAATACCATACCATCACCGAGGCGAAAAACGGTGCAGGGGCAACTCCTATTAAGACAGAGAAGGGCTGGATACACATTGCCCACGGCGTCCGCAACACTGCAGCAGGGCTCCGCTATGTCATCTACGCCTTTGCCACGGACTTAAAGGACCCTTCTAAGGTGATTGCAGAGCCTTCGGGATTACTTATCGGCCCCAGAGGGGAAGAGCGGGTTGGCGATGTCAGCAACGTAGTATTCACCAACGGTGCCATTGCAAATGAGAAGGGCGAGGTATTTATCTATTACGCATCCTCCGACACCAGAATGCACGTGGCAGCCACCACCATGGAGAAATTAATGGACTATGTGTTCAACACTCCGCAGGACCCGGGTCGTTCTGTAGAATGCGTGGCACAGAGATGTGATTTTATTAAAAAGAACTTAGAAATTCTTGAAAGAGAAGCAAAGTAAACGCCGCAGGACGGCAGAAAGAGGTAAAATTATGAGTAAATACACAATGTTAAGCCCGGAAGTGCCAAACGTACCGTGGCAGGAGCGCCCAAAGGAACTGACGGGAGCGCCGATTTGGAGATATAACGAGAACCCGATTATCGGACGTAACCCGGTCAAGGGCGTGGCAAGAATTTTTAACAGTGCCGTTATGCCTTACGAGGACGGATTTATCGGTGTATTCCGTGGAGAGCAGACCAACGGGATTCCTTATATCTATCTTGGAAGAAGCGAGGATGCCATCCACTGGAATTTTGAAGAAAATAAAATTAATTTTGTAGACGAAGAGGGAAAACCTTTTATGCCGGTTTATGCGTATGACCCCCGTCTGGTAAAGGTAGAAGATACTTACTACATCATCTGGTGCCAGGATTTCTACGGTGCAGCCATCGGTATGGCAAAGACTACAGATTTTAAAACTTTCACCAGAATTGAAAACCCGTTTTTACCGTTTAACAGAAACGCAGTATTATTCCCAAGAAAGATTAACGGCAACTTCATGCTGCTGTCCCGTCCTTCTGACAGCGGACATACACCCTTTGGTGATATTTTCGTCAGTGAGAGCCCGGATTTGGTATACTGGGGCAAACACAGACATGTGATGGGCAAAGGCGCTGAGTGGTGGGAGTCCTTAAAGATCGGCGGCGGCGCTGCCCCTATTGAGACTTCTGAGGGCTGGCTGTTATTCTATCATGGCGTAAGCGGCACCTGCAACGGATATGTGTACTCCATCGGCGGAGCAATTTTGGATATTGACAATCCTTCCATCGTAAAATACCGTTGCGAGACTTTCCTTTTGACACCGGAGGAGTGGTATGAGGAGCGGGGATTTGTACCGAATGTGTGCTTCCCTTGTGCCACCATCCATGACTCTAAGACAGGAAAGATTGCAATTTATTACGGCGCTGCCGACAGTTATGTGGGACTGGCGTTTACAGAGCTGGATGATATTATTGATTATATTAAGGAAAATAGTGCTGTGACTGCAGCCGATACCGAGATTGGAAGACGTTAGTTAAATTTAATAGTATAAAATTCATTTGGAAAAGGCTGCTGCAGACGACGGAGTTCATTTTTGCAGCAGCTTTTTTTCGATACAGCGTCCGGCAAAGGGAAGCTTTTAGTTGAAACTATCAGGGAAAGGGAAGAGGAAACGGATATGTTGGTATTACCGGATCATGAAATGTTACAGTACAGCGGAAGAATTGATTTTGAAGACAGGCTGGCGCCTGTTCTCGTATATGCCTGTACTTCGGTGAGACTGGTGTTTTTTGGAACGGGCGTGAAAGTTACACTGTGCAACCATCGCTCCTGCTGGACCAACGAGATGGGATATTTTGTGGATGAAGTGCAGGGGAAAATTACGTTAAGTGACGGGGAAGAAAAAGAAACCTATACACTGGCGGAAAATCTGGCAGAGGGCTGGCATGAACTGCTGTTTTTTAAGCGCATGGACAGCTGTCATACCGTAAATTTTTACGGATTTGAAGTGGAAGGGGAAAATCCTAAGCTGCGTATGCCCTTGCTTAAGCCGGAGCGGAGAATAGAATTTTTCGGAGACAGCGTTTCCTGCGGGGAAGTTTCGGAGGCACTGGATTATGTGGGAAAAGAGGATCCGGTACATGACGGAGAATACTCTAACAGCTGGTATTCTTATGCCTGGATGACAGCACGGAAACTGGGCGCAGAAATCCACGATACCTCTCAGGGCGGTATTGCCCTGTTGGACGACACAGGCTGGTTTGCCGCTCCCCATTACCGGGGCGTGGAATCCTGCTATGATAAAATCGAATATCACCCTGATCTGGGAAACATAAAAAAATGGGATTTTTCAAACTATACTCCTCATGTGGTGGTGGTAGCCATCGGGCAGAATGACAGCAACCCCATTGATTATATGGCAGAAGATTATCATGGCGAAAAGGCCATTGATTGGAGAAAACACTACCGTGCATTTATCGAGAAACTTATGGATATCTATCCCAAAGCACAAATTATTCTGACTACGACGATTTTGTGCCACCACGAGAACTGGGATAAATCCATTGATGAAGTCTGTCAGGAAATTGCAAGCTCCCGTGTGCACCATTTCCTGTATACCCGCAATGGAATCGGGACTCCCGGGCATATTCGTATTCCGGAAGCGGAAGAGATGTCCTGTGAGTTAACTGCCTATATTGAAAGTTTTGGGGAGGATATCTGGAACTAAGAAGTGATTTTTGGGGACAAAGGGGAGAGGGGATAAAGGGTGTGAGGCAGATTGCACAAAGCAGAGCCTCCTTTGTGCAATCTGCCCATATCAGTTATCGACAAGACCCTTTCGCACCCATGAAGTATAATGACAAATTTTTACAGCATGATACGGGGAATAGCATTTTACATGAGTACGCCAACTACTTCCGGCGTCCTCTGCCAAAACATTATATAAATTTATTACGGAAAGGAAGAACCATCATGAAATTCAACCTAAACTACCAAAACGCCATCTCCACCCCCGGCACCCACACCCGCCTCATTCGTCTTATGAAGCGTGCTGCTGCCGGAGAAACCTTAAGGCTCGGTTTCCTGGGCGGTTCCATTACCCAGGGCAGCCTCTCCACAAAACCGGAGCTGTGCTATGCCTATCATGTATACGAGTGGTGGCAGCAGGCATTTCCAAAAGCAGAATTTATCTACATCAACGCAGGAATCGGCGGAACTAGCTCCCAGTTTGGTGTAGCCCGTGCCGACAGTGATTTACTGGCGGAGGAGCCGGATTTTGCTATTGTGGAATTTTCCGTCAATGATGAATCTACGGAGCATTTCATGGAAACCTACGAGGGACTGGTACGGAAAATTTATACTTCCAAAACCTCCCCCGCCATGCTTTTAGTTCACAATGTGCGCTACGACAGCGGTGCCAATGCCCAGGTGATGCACGGACGCATTGCAAGACATTACAGTCTGCCCGCGGTTTCCATGCAGAGTACCATTTATCCGGAGGTGGTGTCCGGGAGAATAGAAAACCGGGAGATTACGCCGGACGATTTGCATCCCAATGATTTGGGACATGAAATGGTTGCCTCCGTCATTACCTATTTCTTAGAGCAGGTAAAAGCGGAAATGGAGAGCGGCAGTTACGAAGAGGAGACAGAGCCTGTATTTCCGGCTCCCCTTACGGAAAATGCTTACGAAAATTCCTATCGTCTGCGAAATGACAACAGTGAACCCCAATTGTCCGGGTTTATGCCGGATGAAACACCTCAGCAGCATATCACAGACTGCTTTAAACGGGGCTGGACAGCGGGAAAAACAGGGGATACCATCCGTTTTCTGGTAAAGGGGACAGGCGTTGCCGTCCAGTACCGCAAATCCGTCCGGCAGCCCGCTCCGGTGGCGGAAGTGGTGGTGGACGGCGATAAGGAAAGCGCTGTGTTGCTGGACGCTAATTTTGATGAAACCTGGGGCGATAAGCTGGAACTGGCGACTGTTTTGGAGCACGGGGAAAATAAGGAACATCAGGTGGAAATCCGTCTGGTGGAAACCAATGAGAATGATGCAGTTCCTTTCTATCTTGTTTCTGTGATTGGTTCAGGGGAATAAAAAAGTTTAAATCACATGCCGGAGAGAGAATAAAATTATTTTCTCCGGGGGTTGAAAAAAGCAGAAAAATCATGCAAAATAGATTTAACATGAGGGAGGAAGAGAAATGTTTCGTGATGATTTTGTGTGGGGCGTAGCAAGCAGCGCCTATCAGGTAGAGGGAACAGACCCAGGGGACGGAAGAGGAAAGACGGTCTGGGATACCTTTACGGAGGAGGGAAGAGTTTTTGAGGGGCAAAACGCCTACACTACCTGCGATAATATGCACCGTTACCCGGAGGATTTTGCCCTGATGAAAAATCTCGGAATCCATGCTTACCGCTTTTCCCTGAACTGGGCAAGAATTTTGCCGGAGGGAACGGGACGGGTGAATGAAAAAGCGATTGCGATGTACCGGGATATGGTACTCACCATGAAAAGAAACGGTATCACGCCTTACATTACCCTGTTTCACTGGGAATTTCCGGCTGCCCTCTACGAAAAAGGCGGCTGGCTTAATCCTAAGGTGGTGGATTGGTTCGGAGAGTATGCAAAGGTGGTGGCAGAAAATTTTTCCGATATCTGCGAATATTTTATCACCATCAATGAACCTCAATGCGTGGTGGGGCTCGGACATCTGAGCGGCGTCCATGCGCCGGGGGTGAAGGTTTCCGTAAGAGAGACGTTCCAAATTGCCCACAACCTGTTGAAGGCTCATGGAAAAGCGGTGATTCAGCTGCGGAAATATGCAAAACAGCCCATCCGGATTGGCTTTGCCCCCACCGGAGGCGTGGCGTATCCTTATACTGACAGAAAAGAGGATATTGAGGCGGCAAAAAAGGTATACTTTGGTTTTTACAATCCCATGGATAACTGGACCTGGAATGTATCCTGGTTTTCCGACCCGGTGTTTTTGGGAAGTTATCCCAAAGAGGGCTTAGAGAAATTTAAGGAATATCTGCCGGAAATAACGGAGAAGGATTTAGAGCTGATTCATCAGCCCTTAGATTTCATGGGACAGAATATCTATAACGGCTATTATGTCCGGGCGGGAGCGGACGGGGAGCCGGAATTTGTGAAACGTGCACCGGGATTCCCAAAGACGGCTGCGGACTGGCCCGTGACACCGGAGGCATTTTACTATGGCATCAAGTTTTTAACCGAGCGTTATCCGCTGCCCCTATATATCACGGAAAACGGCATGTCCTGTCATGATATGGTAAGCGCGGACGGAAGAGTTCACGACCCGAACCGCATTACCTTTTTAGATTCCTATATGGGGGCAATGCAGCGCGCCTGTGACGAGGGAGCCGATGTGAGGGGCTATTTCCTGTGGACCTTTTTAGATAATTTTGAATGGTCGGATGGCTACAGACAGCGGTTTGGCATTGTTTATGTAGATTTTACCACCCAGAAGCGCATTGTAAAGGATTCTGCGTTCTGGTATCAGAAAGTAATCGAAACGAATGGAGAGGTGTTGAGTATGAATCAGTCAAACAAAGAAATTTTATTTTTAAATCCTGTCTGCACCCATAATATCTGGGGCGGAACAAAATTAAGAGAAGAATTTGGCTATCCGGTGGAGGGAGACGATATCGGGGAATGTTGGGGCATTTCCGCCCATCCCAACGGGGACGGCACCATCAGAGAAGGAGCTTTTGCCGGAATGAAATTGTCAGAGGTGTGGGAAAAACACCCGGAGGTATTCGGTAATCTTGACTGCGACCGTTTCCCGCTGTTGACGAAAATTATTGATGCCAGAGACGATCTGAGCATTCAGGTGCATCCAGAAGATTCTTATGCCAAAGAGCATGAAAATGGTTCTTTTGGTAAAACCGAGTGCTGGTATATTATGGATGCGCCGGAAAACGCTTCTCTTGTGATTGGACATAATGCGAAAACAAAAGAAGAGCTGGAAGCTATGATTCATGAGGGCAGATGGAAAGAATTTATCCGGGAAATTCCGGTGAAAAAAGGTGATTTCATTCAGATTGATCCCGGAACGGTTCATGCCATCAAGGGAGGGCTTCTTATCCTAGAGACGCAGCAGAACAGTGATATTACTTACCGTGTGTATGATTATGACCGTCTTTCTAATGGAAAGCCCAGGGAGCTTCATGTGGAAAAGAGTATTGATGTGATTACCGTCCCGGCAAAATCCGTGGAGGACAGTGTAAAATCTGCATGTAATCTTTCAAAAAATAAATTGAATGAATTATATTCCTGCAATTATTATAAAATTTATAAACTTGAGGTGGAGGGGAAAGCAGAATTTGAGCAGACCGAACCCTTCCTGCTGCTGTCTGTTTTAGAGGGAGACGGCATTGTAAACAGCCATCCGGTGAAAAAGGGAGACCATTTCATTTTACCGAAGGATTTCGGAGAAGTAGAAATTTCCGGTGAGATAGATTTGATTGTTTCTGCTCCCGGAGAAAAGAAATAAGAAAAAATTCTTTAGTCCATGAGAAATCTTTGCTATAATGGTGGGGAAGAAGCCTTTGCTTCTTCCCCATAAGTATTTGCAGCGGAAAAAGCTGCGGACAGAGGAAAGAAAACAGTATTGTGAAAAAGGAAAGTAAACATGGATAAAGAGGAAAGAAGATTAAAAAGACAGAATGATACAAAAAAAGCTGTGGTTGTGGTGGCGGTATTCTTAGTGATTCTTGCTGCCGTTATCGGCGCAGCTGTTTTTGCCGTTGTGAAATTTATGCCAAAGAACAGTAGACCTGCAGCGCCGGAGGTGGATTCCACCGAGGTCACGGAGAGCACGGAAAGCAGTGAGATATCTGTAAACACCGAGAAGCCGGAGGCAGTGATTACGCCGGAGACACAGCAAGCGGTAGATTTTGTGGCGGGAATGACCTTAGAGCAGAAAATTGCCCAGATGTTTGTGATTACACCGGAGGCGCTGACGGGGTATCCTAATGTCACGGCTGCGGGGGATACCACGAAAACCTGCTATCAGCAGAAGCCGGTGGGCGGTATCATCTATATGGAAGAGAATCTGTTAGGATCAGAACAGACCACCAAAATGCTTACGGACATGCAGGCAATCGCAGAGGAAACCACCGGGCTTCCGGCGTTTTTAAGCGTGGACGAAGAGGGCGGCACTGTCACAAGGATAGCGAAAAATGAAGCCTTCGGGGTCAATGATGTGGGAAACATGAGTGAGATTGGCGCTTCGGGAGATACGTCAAAGGCCGGACAGGCGGGCGTGACACTGGGAACTTATTTAAAGGCGCTGGGCTTTAATGTGGATTTTGCCCCTGTGGCGGACGTGCTGACGAATCCCGACAATACAGTGATTGGAACCCGTTCCTTTGGTTCAGATCCCCAGACAGTGGCGGATATGGTCAGCGCCGAACTACAGGGTCTGCAGAGCCAGGGTGTTTACGGTGTGGTGAAGCATTTCCCGGGACACGGCGGCACTGCGGGGGATTCCCATGAGGCGGCAGTAACTTTGGATAAGGGCATAGAAGATTTGATGGCAGCGGAGCTGGTACCTTTTGAGAGAGCAGTGCAGGACGGAGTTTCCTTTGTGATGGTGGGACATATCTCTGTACCTTCCGTGGTGGGCGATGATACCCCGGCTTCCCTGTCCCAGATGATGGTAAGCAGTGTGCTGAGAGAGCAGTTAGGGTATGACGGCATTGTGATTACGGATGCCCTGAATATGGGGGCGGTTACCGGCAACTATTCCTCAGACCAGGCGGCGGTTCTGGCGGTAAATGCGGGAGTGGACATGCTGCTGATGCCCCAGGATTATGAGGCGGCTTACAATGGTCTGCTTGCGGCGGTGCAGGAGGGCACCATTAGCGAGGAGAGGATTGATGAGTCGGTGGTCAGGATTGTGAGAGTAAAACTGAGTTTGGAGTGAGAGGAGAGGAAACCGATCTGGCAGAGACGGAAGAACGAACCGAAAACATGTATTTTACAAATCGAGTAGGGAAGAATTTTTCCCTACTCGCCGCGCCGGGTGCGGGCAGTTCTTGCTGCATCTTTCCACTTCGCATCCGTGTGCAGTAAAAAAGAGTGCCGATTTTATCGACACTCTTTTTTAAATCCATTGTTTACAATATCTTAATCTAGAAAATAAAAACTTGTTTATTTAAAAAGAAAAAGGTACATGTGAAACTTGTGATTGAAACCGGCAGATAATCCTGCCTCCGGTAGCAAATTATTTTACTACTGTTACGTTAGTTGCCTGAGGTCCTTTAGAGCCTTCTACAACTTCGAATTCTACTGCAGCACCTTCTTCGAGGGATTTAAATCCTTCCATGTTCAGTCCTGAGTAATGTACGAATACGTCATTTCCTGCTTCATCGGAAATGAATCCGTAACCTTTTTGGTTGTTAAACCATTTTACTGTACCTTTGTTCATTGAAAAGTACCTCCAAAAAATATTACTGGCTGTTGTTACAGTCAAGAAGAGCATATCATAATGCCTCGGAAAAGTAAAGGGAAAATAGCATAAAAATCAGTACTCTTCACAAGTAATTTCATGATTTTTCAAAAAAAGCCGTACCATGCGGTCCCATTCATGCTCTAAGCTTTTATCCCCAGAGAAAATGCGGTAGGAGACACCTGTGGTCAGGTGCAGTTCCCTGTTTTGGAAACTCAGGTTGAGATACATGGCAGAGACGTCACCTGGGGTAAATCCGGTATGTGCCTGTTCCACCGTGCGGGTCAGATTTGCAGGGGAGAGCAGGAAAACAAATTTAAAATAGGAGGGTGTCCGTTTTCCCTTCACCAGATCAAAGCAGTGGGAACGCACCTTTCCAAAGGGAAGGAAGGCGAGTCCCGTCAGGGATCTGGCTTCTAGTTCCTCTTCATTGTAATAACCGTTATTTAATCTGCCGTCGATATGAAAAGTGATATCTTTTTGAATCACAGCCTCCTGCAGCAGAAAATTGTCAAAGGTTTCCGTGCACAGCAGCTGATTCATAAAATATTTAACTTCGGGAAGTTTTAAAGCAATCATAAATGGGCTCACCCTTTCTGCACCGATGGGGAGCGGTTCCCTCACCGGGGCGGTAACTGATTTTTTGTCCGGTGGCAGTTTTATCTTCTGCCGCCATGGCTGTAGCTCTATTTTAGCATAGATTTAGGGAGGGGACAAATAATAGATGTAAATTTGTGGATTTCGTAGTAAAATAGAAGCGTGGAGAAAAAGGGTTGAAAAAATCAGAGATCGGAATTTTTTCAACCCCAAGTTTGTGCGCACACGCCCAAACTTGAGATGCACAAAAGGCGTGTGCCCATGGAGGAAAAAATGAGCGAGACAGAAATTTTATTTGATTTATTAAGAGAGGGAGTATCACCTGCACATGCAGTAGCATCCTGCGGGAGACGGCTTAAGGAGGCAGGATTTGAGAAAATAAATTATGAGGAAATATGGAATTTAAAGGAGGGGGGCAAATATTATGTCAATCATCACGACACCACACTGTTTGCTTTTACCCTGCCGGAGAAAAAAGAGCAGCTAGAGACAGAGAAGAAAGCGCCGGTCATCCGGATAGCGGCAGCCCACACGGATTTTCCCTGCCTTCGGATCAAACCTTCCGCAGATATCAGAACCAACAGTTATGCGCAGGTTAATGTGGAGGTTTACGGCGGGGCGATTTTAAATACCTGGCTGGACAGACCTCTCGGCATTGCAGGACGGGTGGCAGTCCGCAGCGAAAATCCCTTTGTGCCGGAAATAAAGCTGTTTTCTTCTGATAAAAATTTACTGACGATTCCTAATTTAGCTATTCACATGAACCGGGAAGTAAATAAGGGTGTGGAGCTCAATAAACAGACGGACATGCTCCCGGTGATGGGATTGTTTGGGGAGAATGAGGGGGAAACGGACTATTTCCTGAATTTCCTGGCGGAAGAATTAAAAGTGAAGAAGGAGGATATCCTGGATTTTGAACTGACGGTGTATTGCAGGGAGCAGCCGGAATTTATCGGTGGAAAAGATGAATTTATTTCCTCCCCGAGACTGGACAATCTGACCTCCTGCGCTGCCTTAGTTTCCGCCATCATAGATGCGAAAAGGGCGGAGGGTATGAATCTTATTGCCCTTTTCGATCACGAGGAAATCGGCAGCCGCAGTAAGCAGGGGGCAGGTTCTATTTTACTTCACGATATGCTGTGCCGGATTTTGGAAAACCTGGGATGTGGGGAAGTTTCCCGGCTTTTGTACCAGAGCATGATTTTGTCTGTGGACGTGGCACATGGGCTTCACCCCAACCAGGCGGGAAAAATGGATGTTACCAATAAACCTGTATTAGGCAAAGGCTTTTGTATCAAGGAGGCAAGCTCCCAGTCTTATGCCACGGACTGCGAAGCCATCGGCGCCATTCAGCAGATTTGCGACGGGAAAAAGATTCCTTACCAGAAATTTGTGAACCGCTCCGATATGCCGGGAGGAGGAACCTTAGGCTCCATTGCATCAGCCCTTCTTCCGGTGAAGACCGTGGATGTGGGAATTCCCCTTCTGGCCATGCACTCCGCCAGAGAATTGATGGGAAGGTCGGACCAGCAGGCATTAAAAGATTTGGCAGAAGCGTTCTTTCTGGCATAGGAAAGCCCCTGTTTTTGTATAAACAGTACTTTTGATATGGAAAAAATCACAAAATAATCCCGGAGTTCTTTCTTGCAATTTTCACAAAAGTGTGAAATTATAATTTTATTTACTGACATTTTTAGGGCTGACGTGTTAAAATAGTATGGATAGCTTTAAAATGAAAGATTTTACAGAAATTCATTTTTGGATAAAGAAAACAGCAGGAAAGGAGAGAAGAGGGAATTATGTTTGAAGTAGGAGAGTTTGTTGTGTATGGCAGTAAGGGTGTGTGCCGGATTGTGGATATCAGCCATATTGATATTTCCGGGGCAGATAAAGACCGTCTGTACTATGTATTGTCACCCATAGGGGATAAAAATGCGAAGATATATGCGCCCACGGACAACCTTAAAATTACCATGCGCAAGGTGATTTCTAAAGAAGAAGCGGATAAGCTTATTTTAGAGCTGCCGGAGATTGAGCTTCTCTGGGTGCCGGATGATAAACAGCGTGAAGCGAAATACAAGGAAGTGATGCGCACCTGCGATTACCGCGCCTGGGTCAGTATTGTAAAGACGCTGTATCTTCGGAAAAAGGAACGTACGGCACAGGGAAAGAAGATTACGGCTTTGGATGAGCGGTATATGAAAGCGGCAGAAAACGAGCTTTACGGTGAACTGTCTTTGACACTGGGTATCCCAAGGGAAGAGATGGAGGACTATATTAAGGATAAAATTAAGAATGCTTAACGGGTGATTTGTTTTGTTGAGAAACAGGCAGGTGCCGGGTTCAGAAAAAAGGGAGACAGCACAGAAAAAAGGTCTGCACTATGGGATGTCATGCGGGCAGGACGGTATTTCGGAGGGCGGCTCCCTTTTTTCTATGCATACGGGTGCGGAATGGAAGGATGTAGCAAAGGCTTGGAGGCTGTTGCCGGAACCGTTCTGGGCAGTGAACGGCAGCACAGATATCAGGCTAAAATATATTTTTCGAATCAACATCTTCAAATTTACCTGATATACTGCTATAATAGCTTGCGTAGCAAAGAACATACAGCCCGGTGCGGTACACAATGCCGCAGAAAATCGAGGATACAATGAAAAAAAGACATAAATTGATACATATAGTAACTGCCGCAGCCCTCTCTGCAATGTTTCTCTCCGGCTGCAGCAACGAGCGTTTAGAGGATGAGCTCGCCTTTCGGGATATCGGCATTTCCGATATGCAGAAGGGGGACTACGACGGAGCCATCGTTGCCTTTGGCAGCGCCCTTGCCCTGTGCAATGGAGAAATCACCGACACAGAAATTGACATCTGCTATTACAAGGCGGCTGCTTTATACGCCGGCGGCGATATAGACGGAGCGTTAGAAACTTATCAGGCGTTGATTGATTATAATGAGAAAGACGGCAATGCTTATTATTTGAAGGGCTGCCTGAATCTGCAAAAGGGGGATACCGATACGGCGTTGACTGACTTTTCCAATGCGGTGAAATATAACGGAAATGAATTTCAACTCTACATCGGCATTTATGAAAACCTTACTGCTTATAATATGAAAGAACAGGGGGAAGAATATTTAAATAAAGCCTTTGATATCAAGGGCAGCTCCGGGGAAAACCTTGCGTTCCGGGGGAAAATTTATTACCTGTTAGGGCAGTATGATAATGCGGAAAAGGAACTGACAGCCGCCATCGAAAAGGAGAGCAAGGAGGCAAACCTCTACCTCGCCCAGGTATACGAAGCCCAGGGAAACATGGGGCAGGCGGAAACCTATTACCAGGCATACACGGCTTCCGGCGCTGCGGATTCCGTGGCAATGAATGCTTTAGCCGAAATTGAGATTGAAAAAGGCAATTATGTGGTGGCGTTAGATTATGTTAATCAGGGGCTTGCCATGGAAAATGTCACCAACCGGGCAGAACTTTTGTCCAACAAGATTGTTGCCTGTGAATATTCCGGGAATTTTGCCACGGCATGGGAGGCGGTGCAGGAGTATATCACCCTTTGCCCGGAGGATACGGCAGCCCAGAGGGAATATATTTTCCTGAAAAACCGCCAGATGAAGGAGGAGCCCCCGGAACCGGAGACAGAGACGGAACCACAGGAGAGTACCGGGCAGGGAGAAACGGAGCAGCCGACACAGAGGTAAAAACAGGACACAGGGAGAAAACGGGTGCGGGGACAAAAGGATTATGGAACAGAGAGGAAACATATGCCGGAATTTTTTGAGATAGAGGAAGTAGAAGAAAAGGTTGTGCTGGTGGGAGTCAGTGAGCAGGAAGGGGATGACGCCGAAGATTCGGTGGCGGAACTGTCAGAGCTGGTGAAAACGGCAGGAGCAACGGTGGTGGGGACATTGATTCAAAAGAGGGAGCTTATCCATCCGGGCACTTACGTGGGAACCGGAAAAGTGCAGGAAATTGCAGAAATGATAGAGAACCTCGGCGCCACGGGAATTGTCTGTGATGATGAGTTGTCCCCGGCGCAGCTGAAAAATTTAGAGTCCATGTTAAATACCAAGGTGATGGACAGAACCCTGATTATCCTTGATATTTTTGCGGCCAGGGCAACCACCAGTGAGGGAAAAATACAGGTGGAGCTAGCACAGTTAAAGTACCGTCTAAGCCGCCTGACAGGTTTGGGGCGTTCCATGTCAAGATTAGGAGGCGGTATCGGAACCAGAGGCCCCGGCGAGAAAAAGTTAGAGACGGACAGGCGTCTGATAAAAAACAGGATTGCCCAGCTCAACCGGGAATTAAAAGAGGTGCGGCAGCACCGGGAAATCACAAGGGCAGGGCGGGAACGGAGTCAGGTTCCGGTGGCAGCCATTGTGGGGTACACCAATGCGGGGAAATCCACCCTGTTAAACCGCCTGACGGATGCGGGGGTGCTAGAGGAAGATAAGCTCTTTGCAACCTTAGACCCCACCACCAGAATGTTAGAGCTGCCGGGAAAACAGCAGATTTTGCTGACGGATACCGTGGGATTTATCCGGAAACTGCCCCACCATTTGATAGAGGCATTTAAGAGTACGCTAGAAGAGGCAAAATACGCAGATTATATTCTTCATGTGGTGGATGCGTCGAACCCCCAGAGGGAAAAACAGATGCACATTGTGTACGATACCCTTTATCACTTAGACATTAAGGAAAAGACCATCGTAACTTTGTTTAATAAACAGGATGCGGTGACGGAGCAGGAGCCCCTGCGGGATTTTAAGGCAGACCATACCTTAAATATTTCTGCAAAATGGGGCACAGGCTTAGAGGAATTAAAAGCCCTGCTTTCTGAGATGCTGCGGGAGAATAAGATACTGGTGGAGCGGACCGTGCCCTATGGGGAGGCGGGAATCATCCAGCAGATACGAAAGAGCGGAGAGTTGTTAGAAGAAGACTACCGGACGGAGGGCATTTATATTAAAGCCTATGTCCCCATGAGTTTATATGGAAGGCTACCATGATAAAATTGTATGATAAAACACAGCTAGACAAAGAAAATTTATTGTTTTCCGGAAAAGCATTAAAAATGCTGTTGATTCCGCTGATGGTGGAACAGCTGTTAAATTCTTTTATGGGAATGATTGATACCATGATGGTGAGCAATGTGGGAAGTGCAGCGATTTCAGCCGTTTCCTTAGTGGATTCTATCAATACGTTGGTAATTCAGGTGTTTGCAGCCATGGCGACAGGGGCCACCATCATCTGCTCCCAGTATATCGGCAGCGGCAGCCACGAGGGCAGCAACCGGGCGGCAAGGCAGATTGTACTTACCGTGATGGCAATTTCGGTTACCTTGGCGGTGCTTTGCATTGTATTCCGCATTCCTCTGCTGCGGCTGGTATTTGGACAGATAGAGACGGATGTTATGAAAAATGCCCAGGTATATTTTTTCATAACGGTGCTTTCCTATCCCTTTATCGCTCTGTTTAACGCAGGCTCTGCCTTTTACCGGGCCTCAGGGGATGCCAAATATCCCATGAAAATATCAGTGCTTTCCAATGTGATAAATATTGCAGGAAATGCTTTTTTAATCTTTTTCCTGAATATGGGGGTGGCGGGGGCTGCCATTGCAACCTTACTGTCAAGGGCGTTCTGTACGGTGGTGATTTTTTACCAGCTGTCAAAGCCAAGGCAGGAAATTGTCTTGAACCACTATTTTTCCATACGTCCGGATTTTCCGCTGATTTTGAAAATTTTAGCGGTGGGCGTTCCTTCCGGTATTGAAAACGGCATGTTCCAGTTTGGAAAGCTGGCAATTCAGTCTACGGTGTCTACCCTTGGAACTACAGCCATTGCCGCCCAGGCGATGACGATTATTTTTGAAAATGTCAACGGCGTGGCAGGCGTTGGTATCGGCATCGGGCTGATGACGGTGGTGGGACAGGCCATTGGGGCGGGACGCAGGGAAGAGGCGAAATATTATATCGTAAAGCTCAGCGGCTATGCGGAAATCGCCGTGTTGTTATCCTGCCTCTTTGCCTTTGCCATCTGCAAGCCCGTCATGTGGTTAGCGGGAATGGAGGCGGAGAGCGCAGAGCTCTGTTTTCAGATGATGATTGCAATTACTGTTGTAAAGCCGCTGGTGTGGGTGCTTTCTTTTATCCCGGCATACGGAATGCGGGCTGCGGGGGACGTGCGTTTTTCCATGGTGACGGCGACCTGTACCATGTGGCTTTGCCGTGTGGCGTTGGCGGTATTCTGCATGAGGGTGTTAGGCGTGGGACCTATGGGAGTCTGGATTGGAATGTTTGCAGACTGGAGTATCCGGGCAGTGATTTTTACCCTGCGTTATTTCGGCGGGAAGTGGATAAAAATGAGAATTGTGTGAGACAGGGGGCAACGAAACAGTTGCCCCTTGAATTTATGTGTGTTAAAATATTCTTGGATAACTGCGTCTTAAGTGACGTTAAAAAGATAGAAAAAAGAATGGAGAAGAGCGTATGACAATATTGATTAAGGGAGGACAGGTCATCAATCCGGCAACCGGTATGGACGAGGTTGCAGATGTACTTGTTGAAAACGGAAAGGTAACAAAAATCGAAAAGAACATGAAGGTAAAGGCAGAGAGCCGGATTGACGCTAAGGGCTGCTATGTGATGCCGGGCTTTATTGACATGCACGTGCATTTGAGGGATCCGGGGTTCGAGCAGAAGGAAACCATTGAGACCGGATGCCGGGCGGCAGCCAGAGGAGGTTACACCACCATTCTTGCCATGCCCAATACCAAGCCGGTGGTGGACAACCCGGACGTGGTAAATTATGTGCACAATAAGGCAAAAACAGTCGGCCTGATTAATGTTATGCAGGTAGGAGCTGTGACTAAGGGGCAGCAGGGAAAGAAGTTAGCCGACATTGAGGGAATGGCAAAGGCGGGGATTCGAGCCATCAGCGAAGACGGAAAATCCGTGATGAACGCCCAGCTTTACAGAGAGGCAATGGAAAAAGCCAAGGAGCTTGATTTGGTGGTACTGGCGCATTGTGAGGACAGCAACTTAGTCAACGGCGGCGTGGTGAATGCAGATGCCAATGCGGAAAGGTTAGGATTAAAGGGGATTACCAATTCCGTGGAGGATATTATTATGGCCAGAGATATCATGTTAGCCTATGATACAGGGGCAAAGCTGCATTTGTGTCATTGTTCTACCAGAAATTCTGTGATGATGATGCAGATGGCAAAGGATCGGAACGTACAGATTACGGCAGAGGTCTGCCCGCATCATTTTACTCTGACATCGGATGATATCAAAAAGGTAGAGCCGCTCCTTGACGTGGAAAAGAATGTGCCCTTAGACATGGATGCGGACACTAATTTCAAAATGAATCCGCCCCTTCGTACTAAAAAGGATGTGGAGGCATTGAAGGCAGGGCTTCGTGATAATGTGATGGATGTTATTGCGACGGACCATGCGCCCCATACCTTTGAGGAAAAGAATGCGTCCATGAAGAGAGCGCCCTTTGGCATTGTGGGCTTAGAGACGGCAGCGCCCCTTACCTACACGGAGCTGGTGTTAGGCGGTTATCTGACACCTATGCAGATGGCAGAAAAGATGAGCTATAACCCGGCGAAGATTATCGGTATTGACAAAGGAGATATCCAGCCGGGCAAGACGGCGGATATTGTAATTTTTGACCCGACCGTCACCTATAAGATTGATAAAAATGAGTTTGCCAGCAAGGGAAAGAATACGCCCTTTGACGGCAGGGAAGTCACAGGAAAAGTGCGTGTCACAATCGCAGGCGGACATATCGCATATGAAGAATGAAAGATAGGAAGGCTTAAGAAAAATGCGGACAAAATTTGAGGAAATGGTATCTATCATCAGACAGGAAGAGATAGCGGATGATATTTACAGCATGTGGCTTAAGACAGAGCGGGTTGCGGCGTATGCGAAGGCGGGGCAGTTTGTGTCGGTTTACAGCAATGACGGCAGCAGGCTGCTGCCAAGACCCATCAGCATTTGTGAGATTGATAAGGAGAAGGGCGCCATCCGTCTGGTGTACCGTATCGCCGGAAAGGGAACGGCTGAATTTTCCGGTATGCGTGCGGGGATGCGGTTAAAGGTGGTAGGACCTTTAGGAAACGGTTTTACCAAGAAAGACAAAAAAGCATTTTTAATCGGCGGAGGTATCGGCATCCCACCTATGCTGCAGTTAGCGAAGGAATTGGACTGTGAAAAACAGATGGTGTTAGGCTATAGGGACGAACTGTTTTTAACGGAAGAATTTGAAGCCTTTGGAAAAGTTTATATTGCCACGGAGGATGGCAGCGCCGGAACAAAGGGCAATGTCTTAGACGCTATCCGGGAGAACGGGCTTACGGCAGATGTGATTTATGCCTGCGGGCCTTCCCCCATGCTGCGAGCGCTGAAAGAATATGCGCAGGAAAACGGCATAGAATGCTGGATTTCCATGGAAGAGCGGATGGCATGCGGGATTGGAGCCTGCCTTGCCTGCGTCTGCAAATCAAAAGAAAAGGATGCCCACAGCAATGTAAATAATAAGCGGATATGTAAGGAAGGACCGGTGTTTTTGGCAGAGGAGGTAGAATTCTAATGAATATGAAAGTGGATTTATGCGGAGTAACCTTAAAAAATCCTGTCATGACTGCCTCCGGAACCTTTGGCGCAGGAGAGGAATATTCGGAGTTTGTGGATTTGAACAAGCTGGGGGCCGTGGTGACGAAGGGGGTTGCCAATGTGCCCTGGGAAGGAAATCCCACCCCCCGTGTGGCGGAGGTTTACGGCGGCATGTTAAACGCCATCGGCCTGCAGAATCCGGGTATTGATTTGTTTCTTGAGAGAGATATTCCTTTTTTGAAACAGTATGACACGAAAATTATTGTAAATGTCTGCGGCCATACCACGGAAGAGTATGTGGAGGTGGTAAAACGGCTGGCAAACCAGCCGGTGGATATGCTGGAAATCAATATTTCCTGTCCCAATGTCAAGGAGGGTGGCATTGCCTTCGGACAAAATCCAAAGACAGTGGAGGATATCACAAGGGAAATTAAAAAATATGCGGCGCAGCCGGTCATCATGAAGCTTTCCCCTAACGTGACGGATATTACGGAGACGGCGCGGGCGGCGGAAGCGGGGGGAGCGGATGCTCTCTCGCTGATTAACACTTTAACGGGAATGAAAATTGATATTAATCGCAGAAAATTTGTGCTGGCGAACAAGACCGGAGGAATGTCCGGTCCGGCAGTTCATCCCATTGCGGTCCGTATGGTGTACCAGACGGCACAGGCAGTCAACATACCGATTATCGGTATGGGGGGCATTATGAATGCGGAGGATGCCATTGAGATGATTTTGGCGGGGGCTACAGCGGTTTCTGTGGGTACGGCTAACTTTACGAATCCAAAGGTGACAGAAGAAATTGTGGAAGGCATTGCTGCCTATATGGAAAGATATCAGGTTAGCGATATCAAAGAGCTGGTGGGTACAGTAGTGTGAGAAACGGTTTGAGTTGCTTTGGAGGTAGGAAGTGTGAAAGAAGAGTTGGGTGGATACCGCCGGTCTGATATAGATTATAAGGTGAATCAATATACATTGCGGTGTCTGGTTTTTGCTTTGGCATCTACAATTATCATATGGATTGGCAATATATGTGACATATTTATTGTAAATAATGAGCTGCTGTCCACCGGATTTACCATTTCCACGGCAATTATTGTTTCTACTTTGATTTTTGGAAAAGTGGTGGATTTACATAAGCCCTGGGTGAAGTATGTGCTGCTGTTTACTACGACGTTAGCGATTACAGTGGACGGGGCAACTCTAAGCTATCATGCAGTACTGCTCATTGTATTTCCTTTGCTGCTGGCGGCACAGTACACCTCCAAAAAGGTGCTGGCTTATGCTTATATCCTCAGCATTCTCGGAATTTTTGCCAGTGTTATGGGAGGCTATTTCTGGGGGTTGTGCGATGCCAATATGCTGCTTTTGACGGTGGAAAAAACAGAATATTATATCAACCACTCCAATGGCATGGTGCAGATTCCCATTAACAATACCAGTCCATGGTATACGCTGCCGCTTTATTATGTCATACCCCGCAGTATTCTTCTGCTCTGCTTTCTCCCTATTATCCAGAATATTTCCAAAAATATTATGGGATATGCGGAGTATGCAGTCAGCATGAAGCAGCTCAGTGAGCGGGACGAAATGACGGGGCTTTATAATAAGAATAAATATCTGGAAATGATGGAAAAGGTTTATCCGAAACTGGATACGGTGGGCGTGATTTTCTGGGATGTGAATAACCTGAAAAGGATTAATGATACTATGGGACACGCTCAGGGAGATTATATTATCATCAGTGTTTCTGGTATCATAAAGGAACTGATAGATAACCGGAAACGGGCATACCGTATCGGCGGCGACGAATTTGTCATGATTATTGAAAATCCGGGAAAAGGTGAAATTGATGAAGTGCTGCGGGGCTGGAAAAGGTATTTAGAGCAGAGAAAAAAATTTTCTAAGATAGAAATTTCCGTTTCCATAGGCGCTGCATGGGGCAGCGGAAGGGATGTGGTGCAGGTGGAAAAAGAGGCGGATGAAGCCATGTACCAGCAGAAGAAGCGATATCATGGCAGGGAATAACAGGTATGGCAGAAGGAATGGAAGGAAAATGCACTTGTGGATACCAGAAATGGTGTTTGCAGGTGTATTTTTTATTATAGAAATTGCCGTGCGAAAGGGACTGTTTTTGTATGTTGAAAAATAAACCCCTTAATGGTATACTAAAACACGTATCTAAGGCAATTTTTTACAGGAAAGACGAATGCCTGAAAACGGCTTAAAATAAGGAGGTTTGAAGACAAATGGAACAGTACAAGCAGGAATTTATTGAATTTATGGTAGAGAGCGATGTGTTGAAATTCGGGGAATTCACCTTAAAAAGCGGTAGAAAATCCCCGTTTTTTATGAATGCAGGCGCCTATGTGACAGGCAGTCAGCTGATGCGCCTGGGAGAATATTATGCGAAGGCGATTCACGAGAATTATGGTGATGATTTTGACGTATTATTCGGTCCGGCATACAAGGGTATTCCCTTATCTGTGGCAACTACGATTGCATTTTCCAAATTATACGGCAAGGAAATCCGTTACTGCTCAAACAGAAAAGAAGTCAAGGACCACGGCGATACCGGAATTTTATTGGGCAGTAAAATCAAGGACGGAGATAAAGTGGTGATTATCGAGGACGTAACCACCTCCGGCAAATCCATCGAGGAAACATTTCCTATTGTAAAAGCCCAGGGAGATGTGGAAATCCTTGGTCTTATGGTTTCCTTAAACCGTATGGAGAAGGGGCTTGGCGGGGAGAAGAGCGCATTAGACGAAATCCGTGAAAAATACGGCTTTGCGGCAAACGCCATTGTTACCATGGAGGAAGTGGTGGAGCACCTTTACAACAGAGAATGTCAGGGAAAAATTGTGATTAATGATGAAATAAAAACTGCGATTGATACATACTATAAGCAGTATGGATGTAAATAAAAAAAAGAGCCGCACAGTGGCAGGCATATTATTTTTGACTTATTTTTTAGTATTATTTTATTTCCTCTTTTTTTCGGAGGAATTGGGAAGAACCTACAGCGAAAGGGCATATCACTATAATCTGGTGCCTTTTAAGGAAATCGGACGTTTTATCCGCTACAGGGAAGTACTGGGGATGAAAGCGGTGCTGTTGAATCTGGCGGGAAATGTGGTGGCATTTATGCCCTTCGGCACATTTTTACCCATGTTTTCCGCGAGATGCCGACGAATGTTTGCTACTGTCTGGTATAGTTTTGAACTAAGCCTGGTGGTGGAACTGATTCAGCTTATCACCAAGGTGGGCAGCTTTGATGTGGACGACCTGTTGCTCAACACCGTGGGCGGAATGTTTGGATTTGTGATTTATGCGGCAGTAGTGCAGGGCAGGAGAAAAAAGCATGGCAACAAAACGACATAGAAGTGGTTATAAATTTACGGATAAAACTCAGTCAAAGCGGGGAATGCTGGCGTTTGTCCTGGCAGTGGTTTCCATCGCAATCTTTGTGGCGGTGATTGTGTTATCCTTTCAGAACAGGGGAAACGGCAGCATGTATTTAGGCAGCGCAGGGGTGTGCTCCATGCTGCTTAGCCTTGTTTCCTTTGTATTGGCAATCTTAAGCCTGGGGGAGGAAAACTCCTATAAATTTTTCCCCTATATGGCGACGGTACTGTCTTTTTTGGCGGTAGGTATCTGGATTGCTCTTTATGCAGTGGGATTTATGGGCTGAGGTATGTCGTAAGGGATACGGAAGCAGGAAAGGAGCAGGATATGACGGATTTTGAAAAACAGATAAATTTTATTATGGAGCTGGACAAAATAAAAAAAATCGGCAGACAGACCTACTTAAGCGATGCCAGCAGGAAAGAAAATGATGCGGAGCATTCCTGGCACTTAGCTTTAATGGCATTCGTTCTTGCAGATTATGCCAATGAGAAAATTGATGTGTTAAAAACCATGAAAATGGTGCTGCTTCATGATGTAATTGAGATTGACGCGGGAGATACCTATGCCTATGATACCGAGGGAAACAAGACGAAACGGGAGCGGGAGTTAAAGGCGGCAGACCGTATTTTCGGGCTTCTTCCGGCGCAACAGCAGAGAGAGTACCGGGGGCTGTGGGACGAGTTTGAGGCGATGGAAACACCGGAATCAAAATTTGCCAATATGTTGGACAAGGTACAGCCTCTTTTATTAAATGACGCCTCCGGCGGAAAATCCTGGGCGGAGCACGGCGTGAAAAAGTCCCAGGTTATGACGCGCAATGCCAGGGTACATGAAGGCTCGGAGGAAATTTGGGCATATGCGAAAAGCCTGATTGAGAAAAATGCAGAAGAAGGCAAATTAATCAATGATTGAGAAAGTGATAACACAATGAGTTATAAACAATTTTATCAGGAAATGAACGAGCAGGCGAGGGAGAGGTTTGAACTGGTGGAGGGGCGGATTGCAGAGATTGGAGCCGCACCGGAGGTAAAGGAGCCCTTTGCCGATTATTTTCAAAAGACAGCGGGTTTTTCAGGACTGCTGAGTGAGACTTGCCGGAAGGTGGAAAGCGGAGAGTTTATGCAGGCAGATCTGCAGCAGCAAAAGCAGCAGAATGAAGCCCTTTACGCAGAGGTTTATCCGGAAGCCTATGAGACGAGTTATTTGAATCCGGAATATGCGGTAAAGACCTTGGGAGAAAACTTTGGGCTTCTTTTTAGCTGCGTGGCAGTGCAGCTTTTCCAAAAGATAGAAAAGGTATTCCGAGGGGATTTCATGCAGCTTACCATTGCCATGGAGCTGTTTGTGGAAATTTATAACGTTTATGAACAGTGGGAGCGGGAGGCAGAAAGGGAAGAGCAGGCGGGAGATGACAGCCGGGCGGCAAGGGAAATCAGACAGATTATTTACTGGTATTTCCATGATTACAGCGAGATTTTCTTAGAGGAAGGCCTAAGACGGCTCTTAGATGTAAGGGAAGATTTCGAGACGGATATCGTCATGCATGCAGATTTGACGGATTTGCGTTATCTTTACCGTTATGGCGCCCATATCGGTGAGAATGAGACAAAAATTGCCGGATTTTTAAATGATTTGCCGGAGGAAAAAATTCAGGCGATGGCAGACACCTATACCGAAGGCTACCGCATTGGTTTTGAAATTACGGGAAAAGATTTGAGCAAAAAAGAGACGGTGGAAATCCGTTATCCCATCGGTTTTGAGCGTATGGTCCGGGCGGCAGTCCGCAATTTTGAGAAAATGAATTTAAAGCCTACCATGCGCGCATCTTCGATTTCGCCGAATAAGCAGTTTGATTTTGACCAGAAAGAAAGCCGTGCCTTGTATTTAGATAAGGCATATGCGGAACGCTGTTTAGAGGTTCGGAAAACCTATTTAGAGGAAGTGAAGGAGATGGCGGCAGGTTTTGGAGGTCCGGCGGTGATTGAAGTATTCGGCGAAGCGCCTTTTTCTCCGGAGAGCAAAAAAGAGGCACCGAAATACAGTGAAAAACAGCAGCAGTTAGAGGTATATGAGGTAAATATGGCAAGCCAGATGCTGAACCATTATATCAAGGGGGAGGAGCGCAGTTTTACGATTATTGCTTATCCGCTTCCGGCAATTGGGGAGCGGTTTGAAGAGATTTTTGCAGAGACGGTAAAAATCAATACCTTAGATTATATGCTCTACCGTGATATCCAGCAGAAAATCATTGATGTGCTTGACACCGCAGATAAGGTGCACATCACCGGAAAGGGAGCGAACAGGACAGACCTCTATGTTAATATCTGGAAATTAAAGGATGCCGCAAAGGAAACTGCTTTTGAAAATTGTGTGGCGGATGTGAACATTCCGGTGGGAGAGGTGTTTACCTCCCCGGTATTAGAGGGGACAAACGGCAAACTTTTTGTCAGCCAGGTATATCTGAATGAACTGAATTACCGCAATTTGGAGATTGACTTTAAGGACGGTATGATTGCGGATTATACCTGCACAAACTTTGCGGATGAGGCGGAGAATAAAAAGTATATTAAGGATAATGTGCTGATGCACCATGAGACCCTGCCAATGGGAGAATTCGCTATTGGAACGAATACCACGGCATACCGCATGGCGAGGGATTTTGATATTGCAGATAAGCTTCCGATTCTGATTGCAGAGAAAACCGGACCTCACTTTGCGGTGGGAGATACCTGTTACAGCCATGAGGAGGACAACATCGCCTATAATCCGGACGGGAAAGCCATTGTGGCAAGGGAAAATTCGGTATCTGCATTGCGGAAAACAGACATGGAGAAGGCGTATCTGAATTGCCATACCGATATCACCATTCCTTATGATGAATTAGATAAGATTACAGCGATTCGTGCCGACGGCAGCACAGAAGATATCATTTCTGACGGACGTTTTGTGCTGGCCGGGACGGAAATGCTCAATGAGCCGTTGGACAGATGATTTTTTCGGGCGGATATAAAGGAGGCTGGCAGAAGCCCTTTCACGGAGTATTTACGGGCATCCGCCCGTTAGTACATAAATATATTAAAAATGGAGCGAAATAGCTTCAAACAGAGAAAAAGAGAGATAAAAAGGAGAGGAACCATGGCAAAAGTAGGTATTGTAATGGGCAGCGATTCCGATATGCCGGTAATGGCAAAGGCTGCTGATATTTTGGACAAGTTAGGGATTGATTATGAAATGACCATCATTTCTGCACACCGTGAGCCGGATGTATTTTTTGAATATGCAAAAGGTGCGGAGGCGAAGGGATTTAAGGTGATTATTGCAGGTGCGGGAATGGCAGCCCACCTTCCGGGCATGTGCGCTGCAATCTTCCCTATGCCGGTGATCGGTATTCCGATGCACACCACATCACTGGGAGGAAGAGATTCCCTGTATTCCATTGTACAGATGCCTTCCGGTATTCCGGTTGCCACTGTGGCAATTAACGGTGGTGCAAATGCAGGATTACTTGCAGCAAAAATTCTGGCAACATCAGATGATACAATCTTACAGAAATTGAAAGAGTATTCGGAAGAATTAAAAGAGCAGGTGCAGGCAAAGGATGCCAGACTGCAGGAGGTTGGATACCAGAATTACTAAGACGGAAAAGAGGGCGGACAGGCGGAAATTGCATGTCCGCCCTCTTTTTTTCACAAGCGTTGGGAAACGGCAGTTTTTAAAGCCAGAAGGACAGGATATTTATTTTTGTCAAGTTAAGTCCAATAGCTTTTCAGATAGGCCTGTGCCTCCTCTGCAGATAAGCGGTAATTTTCTTTTAGCATAGAAGAGGTATCGCCTATAGAAGCTCCTAATTTTTGGCAGGTTTCAATTAGGATTTTAATACCTTCCTGCCTGGCTTCGGTTTTACCCTCTTCTTTTCCGAGCTGCCGTCCTTGCTGTAATCCTTGCTGTAATCCCTCCTGCAATCCCTCCCGAGTAGCTTCCTCTCGAATCATCTGTTCCCATTCCCAAGATTTCATATAGCTGATGCTGACCTCCTTCCTGCGTTTGACCTTGTTTACGAGGCTTTCCACAGCGGCAATGTCCTGGTTTGTGACATTTTTTGCTGTGGTTTCTTCTAAGTATTTTAGCATATCGCAAAGCTCCTGACTAGGGTTTCCCTCGATGCCTTTGGTGTAGAGAAAAATCTTTTTTGCCCCGTCATCGTAGGGGAGGGAATGTTCTTCGATACATTGATTTTGAATCGTATAAATCATGCGGTTTTTCCCGAAGGGGTCATAGGGGAGAATGGTGATGATGATAACTTCCGGTAAAGCTTTGTAAGACATATCGGAGGCGAGAAGCTGGGTATCAATCAGACCGTGATAGTAGCGCATCCGTCTGGGAAGTGTTTCTTTTTCGTAGCGGTTATTGGGTTCAATATCGTAAATGGCAGGGAGAACCTCGGCATCGAGAGAAGCCTCGCCGGTAAATGGAAGGTCATCGGAAACGGCTTTGATGTAGGTGTCCATTCGGATACCGTGCCGGTGGGTGTCGATTCCGGGAATGTCCTTTTGCGGGACAACGTGAACCTTCCGAATGGGTTTTCTTAAAATGGTGCTAAGAAGAATACGGCAAAATTCTTCTCCGGTATCCTCCTGCAGCAGCATTTGTCGGAAGAGGAAATCATCTAACAAATTTAAATCCTCTAATCTGCGGTGACAGGGTTTCGTTGTTGTGTTTGCCGGGTTAGATAAAAAAGTATTTTTGGGCATAAATCCTCCTTTTTGTGTGGTAAATTTAGATGATAATAGCGGCGAATTGCCGTGACTTCTATTTTGACAGAAGTGAAATGTGCTAAAATTCGATACTTTCAACTCAACACTGGCGGAGCCTGCAGAAACAGTAGAGACAACAGCAACACTGACGCGGCAATCACCGGGGCGGCTTACGACAGCAATGGAGGTGCCTGGGTGAACGGTACGAAATACCGCAGAATCAGTAAAAGTGATATTAATGATGATGCATATTTCGTTGACAGTACTTACCGTTACTTTAAATGGGAACGGATAAAATGGCGGGTACTGCAGAATGACGGGAGTATCCTGTTTGTGGTGGCTGACAAACGATAAGGTGTATCTGCTTTCTATTGGAGAAATGATAAATCCGTCTTATGAGCTCTGCGAGGATTATAATACATGCTACTGTAACCTCCAAGGGAAAGGTAACGGCAAAGAAAGCCGGAAAGGCAAAGACAGTCATCATCACAGCAGTCTCTACCGACGGCACGAACAAGAAAGCAAAGGTAAAGATAAAAATTAAATAGGATAAAATAAAAATATAAGCTACAGTGAAAGGGAACAATAGAAAAATCCGGCGGTGGACAACCGGCCGGATTTTTTCAAATGGATAGCTTTTCATATAGGTAACGTTTTATAAGAAATTAAAAATTAACAAACAACATATATTAGAAAAACTAATAAAACAGATAATAATATATAATTGGAAAATATGCGTATTTAAAGCTATACTATACCTAGAGCGTGTTTGAAAGTAACCAATCAATCAATATTCGTCCGTGTTTGCCGGCAGTCACGGACAAAAGACATCCGTCTTTATCCCAGAAGCGACGGGAAGGCAAGCCGTGCAGAAATGAGGTAAAATCAATGGACTACAAGAATTCCGGTGTTGATATTGAAGCAGGATACAAATCAGTGGAGTTGATGAAAGAATATGTAAAGGGAACCATGCGCCCGGAGGTTTTGACAGGGCTTGGCGGATTTTCCGGTGCATTCTCCATGGAGGCATTTAAAAATATGGAAAAACCGGTGTTGCTGTCAGGAACGGACGGCTGCGGCACGAAGGTGAAGCTGGCATTTCTGTTAGACAAGCATGATACCATAGGGATTGACTGTGTGGCAATGTGCGTAAACGATATTGTCTGCGCAGGAGCAGAGCCTTTATTCTTTTTAGATTATATTGCATGCGGAAAGAATTATCCGGAAAAAATCGCAACCATCGTAAGCGGTGTGGCAGAGGGCTGCAAACAGTCCGGCGCTGCCTTAATCGGCGGAGAGACAGCAGAGCATCCGGGGTTAATGCCGGAGAACGAGTATGACCTCGCCGGATTTGCCGTAGGCGTTGTGGATGAGAAGGATATCATTACCGGAGCAGATTTAAAGGCGGGAGACGTGTTAATCGGTATGGCTTCTTCCGGCGTACATTCCAACGGCTTCTCTCTGGTTCGCAAAATTTTTACAATGGACAAAGAGACTTTAAATACATACCATGAAGAATTGGGAAAGACGTTAGGGGAAACATTGCTCGCTCCTACCAGGATTTATGTAAAAGCGCTGCGCAGCATCAAAGAATCCGGAGTCCGGGTGAAAGCCTGCAGCCATATCACCGGAGGCGGTTTCTATGAGAACGTACCGAGAATGCTGCCGGAGGGCAAACATGCGGTCATCAGGAAGGACAGCTACGAAGTACCGCCAATCTTTCAAATGATGGCAAGAGAAGGCCAGGTAGAAGAAAAAATCATGTACAATACCTTCAATATGGGTATCGGCATGGTATTAGCAGTGGATGCGGCAGACGTCAGGAAAACCATGGATGCAATCGGGGCAGCCGGAGAGACCGCATATGTTCTTGGAGAAGTAAAAGACGGTGAAAAAGGAGTAACCTTATGCTAAAAATCGCAGTACTTGTCTCAGGAGGCGGAACAAACCTGCAGGCAATTATAGATGCCATGGAAAACGGCACTATTACCAACACGGAGATTTCCGTTGTCATCAGCAATAATGCCAATGCCTATGCCCTAGAGCGTGCCGCAAAACATGGCATAGAGGCACTCTGTATTTCGCCGAAGCAGTATGAAAACCGTGAAGATTTTAATAAAGATTTTCTGGAAAAATTAAATTCCTATCAGGTGGATTTGGTGGTTTTGGCGGGTTTTTTGGTGGTGCTGCCGGAAATGATGATAAAACAGTACGAAAACCGTATCATCAATATCCATCCGTCTCTGATTCCCTCGTTTTGCGGAAAAGGCTTTTACGGGCTGAAGGTGCACGAGGAAGCGTTGAGAAGGGGCGTAAAGGTGACCGGAGCTACCGTTCATTTTGTGGACGCAGGCACAGACACCGGACCTATTATTTTACAGAAGGCAGTGGAAGTAAAGCAGGGGGATACCCCGGAAGTTTTACAGCGCCGTGTCATGGAAGAAGCGGAGTGGAAGATTATGCCGGAAGCCATCAATTTGATTGCAAACGGCAGGATTTCTGTGACAGACGGACAGGTGACAATCAAAGACTAAAGGACGAAAACGCCCATCGCAAGGTGGACGTTTTTGCCATGTAAAGAAGCAGGAGGAAAAAACATGAAAGTATTAGTAGTTGGAAGCGGCGGACGTGAACATGCCATTGTGACAAGCGTGGCAAAGAGCCCCCGGGTAGATAAGATTTACTGTGCACCGGGAAACGCCGGAATTGCAGCTTTAGCGGAGTGTGTGGCAATCGGAGCCATGGAATTTGATAAATTAGTGGCATTTGCCAGGGAAAAAGAGATTGATTTTACCATTATCGGTATGGACGATCCTTTAGTGGGCGGCGTGGTAGATGCCTTTGAGGCGGAGGGCTTAAAGGTATTCGGTCCGAGAAAAAATGCAGCTATCTTAGAGGGCTCTAAAGCATTTTCCAAGGATTTAATGAAAAAATACAATATTCCCACTGCAGCCTATGAGAATTTCACTTCGCCGGAGGAAGCGCTTGCTTATCTTGAGACGGCAAAAATGCCAATCGTGTTAAAGGCGGACGGTCTTGCCTTAGGAAAAGGTGTGTTAATCTGCAACACCTTAGAGGAGGCAAAAGCGGGTGTCAGGGAAATTATGGAGGATAAGAAGTTTGGCGCTGCCGGAAACACCATGGTTGTAGAAGAATTTATGACAGGCAGGGAGGTTTCGGTTCTCTCCTTTGTGGACGGAAACACCATCCGTATTATGTCCTCCGCACAGGACCACAAACGTGCCAAAGACGGGGACGAGGGCTTAAATACCGGAGGAATGGGAAATTTCTCCCCCAGCCCGTTCTACACCAAAGAGGTGGACGAGTTCTGCCGGAAACATATTTATCAGGCAACGGTGGATGCCATGGCAGCGGAGGGCAGACCTTTTACCGGAGTAATTTTCTTTGGGTTAATGCTGACAGAGGACGGCCCGAAGGTGTTAGAGTATAATGCACGTTTTGGCGACCCGGAGGCGCAGGTGGTACTGCCGAGAATGAAAAATGATATCATCGACGTGATGGAAGCCTGCGTAGAGGGAAAATTAGACACCATCGACCTGCAGTTTGAAGATAATGCGGCGGTCTGCGTGGTGCTTGCTTCGGACGGTTATCCGGTGGCCTACGAGAAAGGGTTTGAGATTACCGGGCTGGAGAAGTTCGACGGAAAAGAGGATTATTACTGTTTCCATGCCGGAACAAAATTTAATGAGGCAGGGAAGATTGTTACCAACGGCGGACGTGTTTTAGGAATCACCGCTACCGGAGCGGATTTAAAAGAAGCCAGGGCGAAAGCCTACGAGGCAACGGAATGGGTTGATTTTGCAAATAAATATATGCGGCATGATATTGGCAAGGCGATTGATCAGGTGAAATAAAAGGAACACCGGGTCAGATACGATTGGCAGATGGCATGCCGTCTGCCAATCTCAGTTAGTAGCAGTGGCTCTTTGATATTGTAGCGGGAAATAATACTGACAGCAGGCAAAAGAGCTTACAATGTTACCAGACTGCCGCCTTTAATTTCCGCACATCTCTCCCCGTCAATCTGCAACCAGACGCTGGCAGCACTTGGGTTATAGACTTTGGTGCAGTCGGCGGAGAATCTGAGGCTTTTGGCGGCTTCCATGTAATCTATGATTTCGATATTGGTGGCATACCAGATATCTTCTCTGCCGCCCATGTAGTCACAAAATTCTTCTATCACATTCCAGTTATCATTGTTGTCAAATTCATAGCTGTGTCCCCAGACATACATTAGTTTTAAATACTGGCTTTTCTTGAATTCAGCAAAAAATTTTGCTTTCTCCATGAGGTCCGGGGCATTGTGGTGACAGGTGGGATGCCATTCCATGGGGTCTGTGGGGAGGGCATAATCGTCCACGGCTTCCACTACTCTGGCGTAGGCAATGCCCATCTGACGGAAAAGCAGCTTGATTTCTTCGTTGTAGGAACCGTTGGGGTAGGCGTGTCCCCTTACAATGGTTCCGGTGATGGCTTCTAAGCCTTCCCGGTCCTCTAAAATTTCTTTTGCCACCTGTGTCAGCGGACAGCGGGCGATGGTGGGGTGGGTCATGGTGTGGGTTGCGATTTCGTGTCCCCGGTATAACTCCTTTACGCGTTCCTTGGGAATGCGGGGCGGTGTGAGATTTTTTTTGTTCATCATGCCGTAATTCAAGTTAAAAGTGCCGCGGATTTCATGGCGGTTAAAGATTTCCACTAAACGTTCATCCTGGATTTTTCCGTCGTCATAGCTCATGGTCAGGGCTTTTGCTTTTCCCTTGGGGAAGCAGGTATAAATTTTCATGGCAGGATACCTCTCTTTGGTTTTATCGTTATAACGGTTAAGGGGGAGGGGAGTAAGGTTGTGGGGGCAGAGGACGCAAAGAAGGCTCTGCCAATCTCAGTTACTGGCTGCCCCTTTTTGAGGTCTTAATCGTTATATAAGTAGTTGTGAAGCATTAAACTGCAGCAATTTTAGATACAATTTTTCTACGGTATGTTATTTTTTATACATAGAATGTAGATTGCGGAGCTAAAACGCCATATCATATGTAAGTGCTTACATACCCATCATATTACTTTTTGTACAAAAATTCAATAGAGTGCTTGTTCTAAAAAATATATTTCTAACAACAATTTCTCGTCCCCCAACAAAAAAAAATACAAAAACCAGTTGACAGTATACTAATATAGTGATATGGTTAATTACATAACTAATTAACCAACAAAGCAATAAACTCATATAACAATAAAAACCGGAGAGAAAGGAGCGCTATATGTATGAATGAAACACTAACCCAGGAGAAATCCATCTATCTTCAGATTAGCGAAATGATAGAAAACGATATTCTCCGCGGCATTCTCTTAGAGGAAGAGCGGGTGCCAAGTACCAATGAATTGTCAAAGCTTTATGCCATTAACCCGGCAACAGCGGCAAAGGGGATAAATATATTAGTGGATGCCGGAATTTTATACAAGAAGAGGGGGATAGGGATGTTTGTGTCAGAGGGAGCAAAGGAAATGATTTTAAAGCGGAGACGCAGCGAATTTTATGACCAGTTTATCAAAAAATTATTGCAGGAGGCAGCCAGCATCGGGCTGGGAAAACAGGAAGTAATGAATATGATTGCGCAAGCGGAAGAGGAATAGGGGAGTTCATGGAATTGCTGAATTGTCCGGCAGCGAGGAGGAACACGGAAACGATAAATTGCCCGGCAGCGGGGAGGAACACGGAAACGATGAATTGCCTGACAATATGGAAGAATGAAAATTCGGAAAGGAGTAAATTATGAGCACATTGGTATGCAGCAATATCAGCAAAAAATATGGAGAGAAGGAAGTATTAAAAAATGTGGATTTAACACTGGAAAAGGGAAAAATTTATGGCTTAATCGGAAGGAACGGAGCGGGAAAAACCACCCTTTTATCCATTATGTCTGCTCAGAATCCTGCCACCTCGGGCGAGGTGACCTGGGAGGGGGAAAAGGTCTGGGAAAACAGGAGGGCATTAAACCATATCTGCTTTTCAAGAGAACTGGTTCCTTCCGCATCTGGTAACGGGGTTGGAACCATGAAGGTTAAAGAATATCTACAGGCGGCTTCTTATTATTATCCGAACTGGCAGAAGGAGTTGGCAAAGGAGCTGGTAGAAAAATTTGAACTGGATGTAAAAAAGAAAATCGCCAAGCTTTCTAAGGGAATGCTGTCTATGGTGACGATTATTGTGGCGCTGGCAAGTAAAGCGGAGTTCACATTTTTAGATGAGCCGGTGGCGGGGCTGGATGTGGTGATGAGGGAATATTTTTACCGGAAACTGTTGGAAGAGTACATGGATACCGGGAGAACCTTTGTGGTTTCCACCCACATCATTGAAGAGGCGGCAAATGTATTTGAAGAAGTGATTTTCTTGAAAAACAAAGGAATTTTGTTAAAAGAAAATACGGAACATCTGGTGGCAAGGTGCATTAAGGTCAGCGGACCGGCAGAGGCAGTGGATGCAGCCACCGCAGGCATGGAGCTCCATCAGGTGGAAACCATGGGAAGAAGCAAGGGTGTTACGGTTTTGCTGAAGGAGGGAGAGCAGATTGCGCAGAGCAGAGAACTGCAGCTTCAGTCAGTAAATTTACAAAATGTATTTGTGGCATTGTGTGGATTGGAGGAATAGGCATGGAGAGAAAAGGTCAGTCATTTTTAAGTCAGTCCGTCGTCAGTAATCTGAAGTTTTGGGGAAAACGGGCAGAAATAGTCTTTCTTTTTTTCGTGTTGGCGGTGGTTGCTTACACTTTTATTATGAGCCTGAGCCTTTCTTCCGCCGGAGAGGATGGTGTCAAAGAGGTGGCACGGCAGTTTAAGGTTTATGCGGTGACGATGGGGATTATGATGCCCTTGATGGGGATAAATTCTTATGCAGTACCTTGGATAGGAATCGCCATGTCTTTTGGGGCAAGGCGTTCGGAGACGCTATGGGGAATCCAGTTTATGTCATGGCTGGTGGCAATCCAGATTTTTCTCTTTGTGGCAATGGGAAACTGGCTGACAGGCGGCAGTTTTATCTGGATGGAAATGTATTTGCCCATCCTGATGATGAGCGTGGGCGTAGGAGAGCTATTAGGCTGTGCCAACCTGAGATTTGGATGGAAGGGTGTCCTGATGACGGTACTGTGTTCCTGTGTTGCTGTTGGCGGGATAGCGGGTTTGCTTCTCCGCAATGGAGGTTTACGTTTTCTATTGGACGGACAGACGGGAAAAATGCTTTTGACTTTGTCGCTTGCAGCGATTTCCCTGTGCGCAGCGGGAGTATGGTGCTGGAAAAAAATTTTATTCAATTATGAGGTGAGGGTATAAGGAAAAGCGGGTTGCCGCCGGGAAAGGGGAAATGAGAGGGAATGAGGAAAATGATGGTAAAAGTAATGAAAATAGAAGAAAAAAGCGTGAAAGCTCTTGCTACAGCTCTCGGAATTTCTTATTTGCTAGGTCTTGTGATTGGCTGCGTACAGGCAAAGATGGCTTCGTCCTATTATATTCCGGTGGGAACCGGGATGGCTTTGGTAATATCTTTGATTTTTCAGGCGGCACTTACCTTAAGTGTATTTGCGCGGAATTTCAACCTTGCCGTTTCCATGGGGAGAACAAGACGTGAAATCATCGGAGGCTACTGGGGGCTTGCCATGGCGGAGTTGCTGGCGCTTTTTCCTGTTTTTTGGATTTTATATGGAATCGAACGCCTGCTGGCGGGGATATTTTTTCCTGCGCAGGCGGTCAGGGGAGACATTCAGATGCTGCTACAGCCGAAAATCCTTCTGCCTGTAATGGCGGGAATCTGGTGCCTGGAACTTTTTGTGGGGGCAATGACCATGAAATATGGCGCAAAGGCATGGTGGGGCGTCTGGGCAGTCTGGATGGTGTCGTGCGTGGGACTTCCTAACCTGCTGATGAGAGGAGAGCAGGGAATGCTTCCCGCCGGGCTGCAGACAGCAGGCAGGCTTTTTGTGAAAGGCGGTCCCGCAGTCTGGATTACCTGTGGAGCGGCGGTTATGGCAGTGTTGGTGGCTGCCGCATGGAAAATACTGAAAAAACAACAAGTGACAGCTTAGACAGGTTGTGGTAAGATAAGGCATAGGAAGAAATGCTAGGACGTTCTTCCTATGCCTTTTGGTGCACAGGGGTGCGTAAGGTGGTATACTGCTGCTTCGCAGCACGCACCCCGCGCGGCGAGTAGAGGAAAAATCCCCCTACTTGATTGTTAAGGATAAATATAGTTGAAAAAGAATTGGAGAAACGGAATGAGTGAGACATTAGAGAAATTAAAAAAATATCTGGAAGAGAAAAGCCAGTATGACCATGTGACCACGCTGCTTTACTGGGATATGGAAACCGGAACCCCAAAGGAAGGACTAGCAGGGCATGTGGATGCAATGACTTATTTTTCCACCAAAGCTTTTGAGATGGGAACCTCTAAAGAACTGGGGGAGATGCTAGAAACCCTGTCAAAACCGGAGGAATTTGGGCAGTTAGATGATACGATGAAATTTATCGTTACCCGGATGAAGCGTGATATGGATAAGGAGAAACGTATCCCTGCGGAGCGCTACGAGGCGTATGTGCGGGCACAGGCAGAGGCAGGCAATGCCTGGAGAGAGGCAAAAAATGCTTCTGACTATTCTATATTTGTGCCGCATTTGAAAAATATGATTACGATGACGGCAGAACTGGCAGGTTATACAGACCCCGGAAAAGAGGTCTATGACGTGCTTTTGGATAACTATGAGGAGGGCATGGATTCTGCTACGGTTGACCGCCTTTTCGATGAGTTGAAAAAAGAGCTGATTCCGCTGGTGAAACAGATACTTGCGGCAAAACAGCCGGAGAATGGGAAGTTTCAGGGGAATTTTGACGTAAACGCCCAAAAGGAAGTGCAGTGGATGCTGTTAGATTATATTGGATTTTCCCGGGAAAAGGGCACGGTGGGAGAGACGGAACATCCCTTTACCCTGAATTTCTGCTCTAAGGACGTGCGTGTCAGCAACCATTATTATGAGAAGGAGCCATTAAGCGCCATGTTTTCTGCCATTCATGAGGGCGGACATGGTATTTTTGAACAGAATGTCAATCCTGATTATGACAATACCGTGGCGGGAAGCTGTTATTATATGGGAGTCCATGAGAGCCAGTCCCGTTTTTACGAAAATATTTTAGGGCGAAATAAGAATTTCTGGCTGCCGATTTATGAAAAATTAGGACAGCTGCTGCCTCAGTTTCAGGAGATTTCATTAGACGAATTTTACCGGGAAATCAACCATGTAAAAAACAGTCTGATCCGTACCGAGGCGGATGAAGTGACCTATTGCTTCCATATTATTCTGCGGTATGAGATAGAGAAAGCCATTTTCCGGGAGCATGTGGCGGTGGAGGATTTACCGGAGCTCTGGAATGAGAAAATGAAAGAATATTTAGGCATTGTGCCTGCTAATGATGCGGAGGGGATTTTACAGGATATGCACTGGTCTGACGGATCTTTCGGCTATTTCCCTTCCTACCTTTTAGGCAGTATTTATGACGGCATGTATTTAGATACCATCGAGAAAGAATTAGGTTCCGTGGATGAACTCCTTGCAGCCGGAAAAATCAGTGAGATTACCAAATGGCTCAATGAGAAAATCCACTGGTATGGAAACACCAGAACGCCGAAAGAGGTGATGGAAAAGGTGTGTGGAACAGAGGTTTCGGCGGAGCCGCTGATTCGTTATTTTAAAAAGAAATATACGGAAATCTATGAGTTGTAAAGGAAAGAATACAATGAAACAGGGTATTATTTTTGATATGGACGGAACTTTGTGGGATTCTGCCGGGAATGTGGCAGAATCCTGGAACCTTGCCATAGAGGAATATGGAAAGAAACATGGGATAAAGGCGGAAGAAATACTTTTCAGTGACGGTACCTTAAAGCGGGAGAGGAAACTCACCACCGGGGATATCCGTGGCGTTATGGGAAAAAGCATGGACGTGATAGCAGACATTTTTTTTGGAGTGCTGGATAAGGAAACCCGCACGGAGCTGTTGGAGCTTTGCTGTAAAAAGGAAAATGCTTATCTGCGGGAGCATGGAGGTAATCTCTATCCTGATTTAGAGGCCACCCTTGGAAAATTGAAAGAGAACTATCCGCTGTATATCGTCAGCAACTGTCAGAAAGGTTACATAGAATCCTTTTTGGATTACTATCAGCTGTGGGACTATTTTGAGGATATTGAGTGTTATGGAAATAATCTGCTGCAAAAGGGGGAGAATATCCGCCTGGTGGCGGAGCGCAATCAGTTGGATGAGGCAGTTTATGTAGGAGATATTCAGGGAGATTACGATGCCAGCAGGGAGGCGGGAGTGAAGTTTGTTCATGCTGCTTACGGTTTCGGAACCATTGATACAGAGGTTCCCAGGATAGAAAAATTTTCACAGCTTGCAGATTTAAAATTATTTTAGCGGGCGGTTGGTAAAACAGAGCAAAACCCACACGAATGACAACGAATTTATGATGCGGGAGGCGGCAGAAGATGACAAAACTAGATGAATTATTAGAACAGATTAACCGGGAGCATGTCTATATCCAGACCCATAATTTCCCAGACCCCGATGCCATTGCCAGTGCTTATGGGCTGCAGCAGCTTTTAAAGCACCGGGGGATTTGTGCAGATATCTGTTATAAGGGAAAAATTGACCGTTATAATACGGATAAAATGCGGGAACTGATGGAGATAAAACTTTTAGACGTGGAGGATTTGTCGGCAATCCTCGCCGATGAGGATGAGGTGATTTTAGTGGATGCCCAGAAGGGAAATTCTAACATTATTGATATTACGGGAGATGAAATTATCTGTATTGACCATCATCCCCTCAACGATAAATTTTCCTACCGTTTTTCCGATATCCGCCCGGAAATCGGTGCCTGTGCCTCCATTGTAGCCAGTTATTTCTTTGAAAATGACATACCGATGGACGAAAAGACTGCCACGGCGCTGACCTTTGGTATCCGCATGGATACCATGAATTTGTCCCGGGGCGTCTCTAAGATGGATGTAGAAATGATTTACCGCATGTTTGACTTATGCGATAAAGAAATTATTCATATGCTGCAGAACAGCAATCTCTATTTTGAGGATTTGATGGCATATTCCCAGGCGATTTCCAGCATTCAGGTTTACGGGAACATCAGTTTTGCAGATGCCGGGAAAAACTGTCCCCCGGCGCTGATTGCCAGTGTTTCGGATTTTATGCTGGCATTAGTCACCGTGTCTTTTTCTGTGGTGTATTCCCGGAATGCGGAGGGCATAAAGCTTTCGGTGCGCAGCGAGAAAAAAGCGCTGGATGCGGGGAAAATTGCAGGCCGGGCCTTGGAGGGCATCGGCAGCGGAGGCGGACATGCAGCTATGGCCGGAGGCTTTGTGCCCTTTGTGGGCAGTGACAGGGAAGCCCAGCTTTTAGTAGCCAGTATCAAGGAGCGGTTCTGTACCGTAATTGGGGAGTATGGAGTGGATGTAGACAGCGTTGCGTGGAATGCCAGATAAAAAAATGCTTCAAAAGATTTTCCACATCTTTTGAAGCATTTTTTATATTTAAGTTGTAATATAATAAAATAGATTTTATAATAAAAGTATCTTTTTTCAAATTTATGTCTTTTTTCTGCATTTTCAAAGTGAGATTTCCAGAACAGAATTTTTTATTGTTAATTGCAAAAGAGTTAGCTATAATAAGGAGGAGAAAATTGATACATCTTTTAATAGATAAAACAGAGTTAAAATTGTTATTAGAAAAAAGAAAAGCCTATATAGGAACTGCTAAGGACGGCATATGGGAAACAATATTTGCGTCTGTTACTTTTTTGTTTTCTCTGCTATACACAGAATGCAGTGATATTGGGTTTGTCAAAGGTGATGTAATAAAGTTTGCATTTTTATTATTTACATTTGCCTTTTTAGGAAGAGGAATGAGCAGTATGATTAGGAAAAAGGATTATTCACCAGAGAAACTATATGACGAGGTTGTAAATTTGAATCGGATAGAACATCCTTTTTCTATTATCGGAGTGAAAGATTCTTACAATGAATTTTCTAACAGATATCTTTTGTATTATGATACCAGATGGAAATGCTTTTTGTTTCCAAATATCAGAACCAGCGAGAATGATAGTAAAAATGAAGAAAATATGATATATGACATATCAAATTCACTTAAAATAAAAACAGGGCAGCTCTCGGTGAAAAAGGTTGGGGAGAAGATACATCAAAAATATTCGGTCAGTGATGAAAAAATGAAGTGGTATCACCATACTTTTTACGAAGTAAATGTTCAGATTTTTCCGGAAGAAGTGAAGAAACCCCAATTTAACATAGACGGGAAGAACTATTGCTGGATGTCCATTGCGGAAATGGAAAACAATAGCAGAATACAGGAAGTGAACAGTGATATTGTTTCTATGGTAAAGGAACTGTATCATTAAAAAATTCAGTCTACGAAAAATTTCGCAACATCTTGACAAGGGCAATTTGGGGCTTTATACTAAGTCATATATGTACAAAGGCGATGACGAAGACAGTACTTCATCAGAGAAAGCCCCAGAGAGCCGGAGCAGGTGGAAACCGGTGCAAGTATCTTTTGGGAGGAATATCACTTCTAAGCCTCAGCCCGAAATGTATGGCGGGACAGGAGCGGCAGGTATCATTAGGGAAGCCGCAGAGCCCGGATGGCAGAGTAGGAACTGACGTATTTCCTACGTTACAGGGAACGGGTATCATTTTCCTGCGGAGCAGGAGAATCGTACATTAGTATTTAGGTGGTAACACGGCGTTTTGACCCTCGTCCTATATACGGACGGGGGTTTTTGGGGTGCGTTTATAGTGCAGATTTCCTATTATAAAAGCGCAGTTTTTTGAGGAAAAAGGGTTTTGGCAGATATGTGCCCAAACAATAGGATACAAATGCCGCCACCAGAAATAATGGAGGTTAGAGATGTATAACAAAGTTGACACAAACCTGAATTTCGTGGACAGGGAAAAGCAGGTCAAAAAATTCTGGGAAGAAAATGATATTTTCCGTAAAAGTATGGAAAACCGCAAGGATGGGGAAACCTACACCTTCTATGACGGGCCGCCTACCGCAAACGGAAAACCTCATATCGGGCATGTGGAGACACGTACCATCAAGGATATGATTCCGAGATACCAGACCATGAAGGGTAAATTTGTTCCCCGTAAAGCGGGCTGGGATACCCATGGACTTCCGGTGGAGTTAGAGGTGGAGAAGCTCTTAGGATTAAACGGAAAAGAGCAGATTGAAGAGTACGGTATGGAGCCTTTCATTAAAAAATGTAAGGAATCCGTGTGGAAATATAAGGGCATGTGGGAGGATTTTTCCGGCACTGTCGGTTTCTGGGCAGACATGGATCACCCATATGTCACCTATGATGATAACTTTATCGAGTCCGAATGGTGGGCGTTAAAGCAGATTTGGGACAAGAAATTGTTATACAAGGGCTTTAAAATCGTTCCCTACTGTCCGAGATGCGGAACTCCACTTTCCAGCCAGGAGGTAGCTCAGGGCTACAAGACCGTTAAAGAGCGCTCTGCGGTTGTACGCTTTAAGGTGGTGGGAGAGGACGCTTACTTTTTGGCATGGACCACCACACCGTGGACACTGCCGTCTAACGTGGCGCTCTGTGTCAACCCGGACGAGACTTACTGTAAAGTAAAAGCGGCAGACGGCTTTACTTATTATATGGCGGAAGCGCTGCTTGACAGAGTCTTAGGAAAACTGGGAACTCCGGCAGCAAAAGGAAAAGACGGCGCGACGGATACCGAGGAAGTGGCTGCCTATGAGGTATTGGAAACTTACAAGGGTACGGATTTAGAAAGAAAAGAATACGAGCCGTTATTTGACTTTGCAAAGGATATCATTGAGAAACAGCACAAAAAGGCGCATTACATTACCTGTGACAATTACGTTACCATGACAGACGGTACCGGTATCGTTCATATTGCCCCGGCATTTGGTGAGGACGATGCCAATGTGGGACGGAAATATGACCTTCCTTTTGTACAGCTGGTAAACGGAAAAGGTGAGCTGACGGAGGAAACCGCTTACGCAGGCGTCTTTGTAAAGAAAGCCGACCCAATGGTGTTAAAGGATTTAGAGGAGAAAGGTCTGTTATTTGACGCACCGAAGTTTGAGCATGACTATCCCCACTGCTGGAGATGTGACACACCGCTGATTTACTATGCGAGAGAGTCCTGGTTTATCAAAATGACCGAGGTAAAAGACGATTTAATCCGGAACAACAATACTGTCAACTGGATTCCGGAGTCCATCGGAAAAGGGCGTTTCGGCGACTGGTTAGAGAACATTCAGGACTGGGGCATTTCCCGTAACCGTTACTGGGGAACTCCGCTGAATATCTGGGAATGCGAGGGTTGCGGCCATCAGGAGTCCGTCGGAAGCCGTGCGGAACTGGCAGAAAAGAGCGGTAATCCTGATGCTGCAAAGGTGGAACTGCACCGTCCGTACATTGACGAAGTGACCTTTACCTGTCCGGACTGCGGTAAGACCATGAGACGTGTGCCGGAGGTAATCGACTGCTGGTTTGATTCTGGAGCCATGCCTTTTGCACAGCACCATTATCCCTTTGAAAATAAAGACGTATTTGAAAAGCAGTTTCCGGCACAGTTTATCTCCGAGGCGGTGGATCAGACCCGTGGATGGTTTTATTCCCTGATGGCGGAGAGCACCCTGCTGTTTAACAAAGCGCCTTTCGAGAATGTTATCGTGTTAGGCCATGTGCAGGACGAGAACGGACAGAAGATGAGCAAGTCGAAAGGAAATGCCGTAGACCCCTTTGAAGCATTAGAGACCTACGGAGCAGATGCGATTCGCTGGTATTTCTACACTTCCTCCGCCCCCTGGCTGCCGAAGCGTTTCCATGGCAAGTTAGTGCAGGAGGGACAGCGTAAATTCATGGGTACTCTGTGGAATACTTACGCATTCTTTGTCCTTTATGCGAATATTGATCATTTTGACGCCACAAAATACACCTTAGATTATGAGAAATTATCTGTGATGGACAAATGGCTGCTGTCTAAGTTAAACTCCGTTATCAAAGAGGCGGATGAGAATCTGGCAAATTACCGCATTCCGGAGGCAGCAAGGGCGTTAGACGACTTTGTGGACGATATGAGCAACTGGTATGTCAGAAGAAGCCGTGAGCGTTTCTGGGCAAAGGGCATGGAGCAGGATAAAATTAATGCCTATATGACCCTTTACACTGCATTGGTGGAAATCAGCAAATGTGCAGCGCCGATGATTCCGTTTATGACGGAGGATATTTACCAGAATTTGGTGCGCTCCATCGACAAGAATGCACCGGAGAGCATTCATCTCTGCGATTATCCGGTGGCAGATGAGGCGCAGATTGACAAGGAGTTAGAGGCACATATGGACGAGGTATTAAAAATCGTTGTCATGGGCCGTGCCTGCCGTAACTCTGCAAATATCAAAAACCGCCAGCCCATCGGAAATATGTTTGTGAAAGCGCCGGCGGCCTTATCCGAGTACTTTGTAGAGATTATCGAGGATGAGCTGAACGTGAAGAAAGTAAAATTCACCGATGACGTTAGCGCCTATACCAGCTATACCTTTAAACCGCAGCTGCGTACCGTGGGACCGAAATACGGTAAATTCCTAGGTCAGATACAAAAAGCCCTTGCCGGACTTGACGGAAATGCCGCCATGGCGGAATTAAAGGAAAGTGGTGTGCTGACCTTATCCGAGGTCAGCGGGGACGTGAAACTTGCGGAGGAGGATTTACTGATTACCATGACACAGATGGAGGGTTACGTGACAGAGGGTGACAACACCGTTACCGTGGTACTTGACACCAACCTGACACCGGAGTTAGTGGAAGAGGGATTTGTCCGTGAAATCATCAGCAAAATCCAGACGATGCGCAAGGAAGCTGGATTTGAGGTTATGGATAAGATTACGATTTACTATCAGGCAGAAGCAAAAGTTGCCGATATCTTTAACAAATACGGCAAAGAGATTCAAGCAGACGTATTGGGAATTGATATTGTTGCCGATAAGGTGGACGGCTACCGGAAAGAGTGGAATATCAACGGGGAGACCGTTCTTTTAGGAGTAAAAAAAGGAGAGTAACAGTATGGAAAGAGAACTGAAGAAGGAAAAAATTATTACCAATGTGAGGGAGGGAGTAAAGCTCCTTTACCGCAAGACCTTAGAAGAAGCGAACCAGCAGGAGCTTTTTCAGGCAGTTTCTTATGCTGTCAAGGAAATCATTATTGATAAATGGCTGGCGACACAAAAGGCTTTTGATGAAAAAGACCCGAAATTCGTATATTACATGTCTATGGAATTTTTGATGGGGCGGGCCCTGGGAAATAATCTGATTAACTTGAAAGAGTATACGGAGGTTAGAGAGGCATTAGAGGAAATCGGGCTGAATTTAGACGAGATAGAGGATCAGGAGCCGGATCCGGCTCTTGGAAACGGCGGTTTAGGACGTCTTGCCGCTTGCTTTTTGGAATCCCTTGCAACTCTGGGATATCCTGCCTATGGCTGTGGGATTCGTTACCGTTACGGTATGTTTAAGCAGCAAATCAAGGACGGTTTTCAAGTGGAGGTGCCGGACAACTGGTTAAAGGACGGCTATCCCTTTGAACTGCGCCGTCCGGAATATACTTATGAGGTAAAATTCGGCGGCTATGTCCGTGCGGAGAATACTCCGGAAGGAAAAACACGTTTTGTACAGCAGGGATATCAGTCTGTCCGTGCCGTTCCTTATGATATGCCAATCGTGGGCTACGGCAACAACGTAGTTAATACCCTGATGATTTGGGATGCAGAGCCAAGCGAGTGCTTCGAGCTGGATTCTTTTGCCAAAGGAGATTACCGTAAGGCGGTAGAGCAGGAAAATCTTGCGAAAAACTTAGTGGAAGTGCTTTACCCCAATGATAACCATATTGCAGGAAAAGAGCTCCGTTTAAAACAGCAGTATTTCTTTGTTTCTGCCAGCGTACAGCGTGCCCTTGCACGTTATAAAAAGAACCATGACGATATTCACAAGCTGCCGGAGAAAGTGACCTTCCAGTTAAATGATACCCATCCTACGGTGACAGTGGCAGAACTGATGCGTATTTTGTTAGACGAGGAAGAACTCAGCTGGGAGGAAGCATGGGAGATTACCTCTAAGACCTGTGCTTACACCAACCACACCATTATGGCAGAGGCACTGGAAAAATGGCCCATTGAGATTTTCTCAAGGCTGCTGCCCCGTATTTATCAGATTGTGGAGGAAATCAACCGCCGCTTCCTATTGCAGATACAGGCGAATTTCCCGGGAGATAACAACAAGATTGCCAAGATGGCGATTATCTATGACGGTCAGGTGAAAATGGCTCACCTTGCCATTGCAGCAGGTTATTCTGTTAACGGTGTGGCAAGGCTTCACACAGAGATTTTGAAGAACGAGCAGCTTCATGATTTCTATGAGATGTTTCCGAAGAAATTCAATAATAAGACCAATGGTATTACCCAGCGCCGTTTCTTAATGCACGGAAACCCGCTGCTGGCAAACTGGGTTAGCGCCCATATTGGCGACGATTGGATTACTAATCTTGCCCATATTGAAAAACTGGCGATTTATGCAGATGATTCCAAGGCGCAGCAGGAGTTTATGAATATCAAATACCAAAATAAGCTCCGTCTGGCAAAATATATCAAAGAGCATAACGGCATTGAGGTAGACCCCCGTTCTATTTTCGATGTGCAGGTAAAACGTCTCCATGAGTACAAACGCCAGCTGCTTAACATCCTTCATATCATGTATCTTTACAATGAACTGAAGGATCATCCGGAGATGGAATTTTATCCGAGAACCTTTATTTTCGGTGCGAAGGCGGCAGCAGGCTATAAAATTGCCAAGCTGACCATCAAATTAATCAACAGTGTTGCCGATGTCATTAACAACGACAGAAGCATAAACGGAAAAATTAAGGTGGTATTCATTGAGGATTACCGTGTTTCCAATGCCGAGTGGATTTTCGCCGCAGCAGATGTCAGCGAGCAGATTTCTACCGCAAGTAAAGAGGCATCCGGTACCGGAAATATGAAATTTATGTTAAATGGAGCTTTAACTTTAGGAACCATGGACGGCGCCAACGTAGAAATCGTGGAGGAAGTGGGAGAGGAGAACGCTTTCATTTTCGGTATGAGTTCCGATGAAGTAATCGCCCATGAGAGAAACCGTGATTATGATCCTATGCAGATTTTCAATCAGGACCAGGATATCCGTAAGGTGCTGATGCAGTTAATCAACGGCTTCTATTCCGCAAATGATTCCGAACTGTTCCGTGATTTGTATAATTCACTGCTGAATACCCAGTGCACCCAGTATGCGGACACCTACTTTATCCTGAAGGATTTCCGGTCTTATGCGGAGGCACAGAAACGTGTGATGGCAGCCTACAAAGATGAGGCAGGCTGGGCGAAGAGTGCGATTTTGAATGTTGCCCACTGCGGTAAGTTCTCTTCTGACAGAACAATCCAGGAGTATGTGGATGATATCTGGAAGTTAGAGAAGGTTACGGTTGTCTGCGACTAACAGTGTCTGACAAGTAATTTAACAGAGCTATTTGCGAAATGTTATATTTAGGTTTAAGTAAATAAGAGTGAGTGAAAAAATCCGCAAGCTGTTGGTTTTACCGGGCTTGCGGATTTTTTGTGTAGATGATCGAGAACAGCAATCGCTGACATGGCTGTTACCGGTTCATCTCAGAATGATATCCTGTATTCTGGTGCTCCTCAATAATTCCCTTGATTTCCTCTAAATCCGTACTCACCATATCTCCAATCACGCTGTGCTTGATGGCGGCCATGGCATTGCCGTATTCGAGGGCTTTCTGGCAGTCCTTGTACTTTAAATATCCGTAGAGTGCACCGGAAACGTAGGCATCACCGCTGCCGATGCGGTCCACAACATCAATATTGTTGTAAGGCTCTTCCCGAAAATACTTATCTTCTCTGGAAGAGTAAATAATAGAAGTAAAGTTGTGTTTCTTCGGTGTGATAACGGTACGCTCTGTGGAGGCTACCACAGAAATGGGATAGTCCTTACAGAAAGATTTCTGAATTTCTTCAACCGTTCCGGTTTTTCCGAAGGTAAGGCGGGCGGTATCCTCTGAACAGAAGAAAATATCTACATAAGGAAGAATCTGTTCAATGCAGGCTCTTGCCTCTTCCCCGCTCCATAAATTTGCACGGTAGTTGACATCGAAAGAAATCAAAGTACCCTGTTCTTTGAATTTTTTGATACATTCAATGGCAAACTGCTGGGCGTTGCCTCCAAGCCCTAAGGTGATGCCGCTGGTGTGGAACAGACGAGTATTGTAGAACATGGTTTCCGGCACATCGTTGATATCAATGTGGTTGATGGAAGAGTGCCTTCTGTCATAGACCACACGTGGCTTTCTGGGATAAGAGCCATATTCATAATAGTAGATACCGATACGGCTGTCATCAGAACGGTCCTCAATCAGGTAATTTTCACTGACCCGGGAGGCGTTCAGCTGATTCTTAATGAAGGCAGCCAGAAGGTTGTTGGGGATCTTGGAAATGACTGCAGTTTTCAGTCCCAACTGTCCAATCTCGGACGCAATATTAAGCTCCGCACCGCCTAAGTGCTTCATGAGGGTGTCTCCCTGAGCAAGCCTGCCGTTGATTGGTGTGGAAAGGCGAAGCAAAATCTCCCCTAATGTGATAACATCATATTTACGGTCCATGGTAAAATCCTCCTAAAAATAAATATAATTATGTAGTAAAAAGAAATCTATGTTCCATAATACGAAACATGGTTCTGTAATATGAACCTGCCTAAGGACATTATATAACACATAGGAAAAATAGAAAAGTAAAATTTGAAAATATCACGAAAAAATTTCCGAAAAATATTTTTTCATAGAAAAATTGCACAGAAATAAAAACATGTTTGACATTCTGAATTTCGGTGGTATAATAAAAATATAAATTATGAAACACGGTTTCACATTGCGAAACAAAAGCTTAGGAGGATTGAATAATGGCAAAGAAAGTCGTTACATTTGGTGAAATTATGCTTCGTCTTGCACCAGAAGGATATTATCGCTTCGTACAGGCTACTTCTTACGGTGCAACCTACGGCGGTGGAGAGGCAAACGTTGCTATTTCTTTAGCAAACTACGGTATGGATGCAAGCTTTGTTACAAAGCTTCCCGCTCATGAAATCGGACAGGCAGGTGTAAACTCTTTAAGACAGTACGGTGTAGATACTTCTGATATCGTCCGCGGCGGTGACAGAGTTGGTATCTATTTCTTAGAGAAGGGCGCAAGCCAGAGACCGTCTAAGGTTGTTTATGACCGTGCAGGTTCTTCCATTGCAACGGCTACCACTGCCGACTTTGATTGGGATAAGATTTTTGAGGGGGCTGACTGGTTCCACTTTACCGGAATTACCCCGGCCCTTGGCGACAACGTAGCTGCTATCTGTTTAGAGGCTTGTAAAGCTGCGAAGGCAAAGGGCATTACCGTAAGCTGTGACTTAAACTACCGTAACAAATTATGGTCCAAGGAGAAAGCCGGACAGGTGATGGGTGAGTTATGCCAGTATGTTGATGTTTGTATCTCCAATGAAGAGGATGCAAACGACGTATTCGGTATCAAATCCGAAGGTACAGAGGTTACTGCCGGAGAATTAAATAAAGAAGGCTACAAAGAAGTTGCTCAGAAATTGACAGACCGTTTCGGTTTCAAGAAGGTAGCGATTACCTTAAGAACTTCCATCTCTGCAAACGATAACCGTTGGGCGGCAATGCTTTACGAAGATGGACAGAGCTACTTCTCTAAAGAGTACTTAATGCACATTGTTGACCGTGTAGGCGGCGGCGATTCCTTTGGCGGTGGATTAATTTACGCTTGCTTAAATGACTATGACCCACAGTCTACCATTGAATTTGCAGTAGCAGCAAGCTGTCTGAAACACTCCATTGAGGGCGATTTCAACATGGTAAGCGTTGACGAAGTGAAGAAATTAGCCGGCGGAGATGCTTCCGGACGCGTGCAGAGATAGTCAGCTTTTGTTCATCAGATTTTATGATTGTTAATTCCTTTCCCTAATTTAATATATCTATGCACAATCATTTTACCCATTTAAGTTGTGCGACGAAGAACTGCCATGTTTAGTGGCAGTTCTTTTTTTGGTGCGCCTTGCGGCGCACGTTTCTAACGAGTCAAAGTTCCTAACACATCTGGGAAACGAGGAAGCGCATGATAGGAAATTCTTATTTCATAAGAAATGGTTCTGTATGTTTTTACTTTTTCGGATGATAATAATCCAAAAAAGTAAAAAGGAGGAAATCCATATGGAACAATTAAAAGTTTACGAAAATTATCTGAGGGAGAGGGAACTGTCAAAAGGAACCTGCGAGTTGTATCTGAAACAGGCTGAACTGTTTTTAAATTATGTGGGAGACAGACCACTGTCAAAGGAGGAGGTATTCTCCTATCGGGAAGAACTTCTAAAGCGGAAATTGTCGGTGTCTACGGTAAATCTGTATATCATTGCCGTCAATTGTTATTTAAAATATGCCGGCTACAGCGATTTTACTGTCCGTACAGTAAAGGTGCAGAGGAAAAACAGTATTGACAATGTCATCAATCGGAGGGAATACCAAAGTATGCTCTCCTATGCAAAGAGCAGTGGTCATGAAAAATATTATTACATTATGAAAACACTGGCGATGACCGGTATCCGGGTTAGCGAATTGAAATTTTTTACAGTGGAGGTTTTGCAGAAAGGAGTGACGTATGTATACAATAAGGGAAAAATCAGGGAAGTATATCTTCCGGATTGCCTAATAAAAGAGCTGATGGAGTACTGTGGCAGAGAACAGATTAAGGAGGGAATCATTTTTCGGGGAAAAGAATATCAGCCCATCAACAGAACGACAGTTTATAAAATGATGGTATATTTAGCGGATATGGTTGGTATTCCAAAGGAGAAGGCGCATCCTCACAGCTTCCGGCACTTTTTTGCAATTACTTATATGGAGCATTATGCAAATCTGGCAGAACTGGCAGATATTCTGGGGCATTCGAATATGGAGACTACAAGGATTTATACAACATCCTCTTCGGAAGAAAAACGGCGCCGGTTAAATTGTCTGGGGCTGTAAATACGACAAAATACAATATTTTGTTGAGAAATGCAAGAGGTTTTTTACATAATTTTTCTCTAAAAAAGTACTTGTTTTAAGACCTTGAACAGTTTTTAAAAAATAAAGAAAACAGAATAAAAAATCAGAAAAATCTGGCTATTCGACTTAAATACTGGAAAGGATATTCAACAAAATATTGTATTATGTTCCTAACGTCATAGGAGAAGGCGGCTATGACAGAATTATATTTTTAGATAGCTGCCGAACAAGAACATTCTCATATGAATGAATAAAGTTACAAAGCAAGAAAGTGAGGAGAGCAAATGAAAGCGAAACAAGTAGTAGCTTTAATGATGGCTACAACGTTAGCGGTAACAGGCAACGGTGTTACCACTTTGGCAGGAGAAATTGGCAACACAGTTGAGGGCACAGAGGAGGAAGCGGTACAGGAAAATGAGTTAAAAGGTGCCATTATAGACGCAGAAGCGGCAAAGTATATTGCGGTTACGGCAGAAGTTGACAAAGCAGCGGATGGCAAGGGGGCGACTGAAGATTATGTATATGGCGAAGAGGTGACGATAAAGACCACTGTCAATGTAGTGACAACTGGTGGAGACGCTTTGGGCAGTAAAGTAGATACGGCAAAGGGATATACCTATGAGTTGTATGATGGCACTGACAGGGTGGATAGCAATACAAATGGTGTGTTTACTTATGTGCCAACAGGAGCAAAGGATTCTTATGGTACATTAAAGGTAAAAGTTACTGCAAAATTAAAAGAGGGCATACAGGATGTTATTGCAGAAGGTACGGTAACTGGCTTTAAAGTGGACAAATTAGATGTTGACAGCAAGACCATCCCGGTACCGGAATTAGAAGATATCGTATTAAAAGATAAAGATGGAAATGGTAGCATGGATGATACTACTGAAAGACAGACAGGTGCGATTCTGGCAGATGTTCTAACAGCACTGAACAATGACCCGGCATATAGCAAATATGGTACGGTAAATTTTAAAACAGCTACTGCAGTACTTAATAAGAATACAAAAGAAGTGGTATTTACCTTAACACCGAATGAAAATCATACAATTAATGGAGCAACATCAGCATTAGAGTTAAAAGCTCCGGTAAAGGTGACTCAGCTTGTGGCAGGGATTACATTAGCAGATGATAACAGTGATGGTGATGGTAGTGATAATGCGGGTACCGTTACAATCAGCAACGGCGCAAAGAAGTTCCAGACAAAATTGACTGCTACCTTAGCACCGACAACAGGAGGAAATGATGCTGCTTCTAATGAGGAGATTGAGTGGACATCTTCAAATCCATCCGTTGCGACTGTTGAGAAAGTAAGCAATACGATGGCAGTTGTCACGGTAAAAGCAGTCAGTGAGGATCCGGTTAAAATTACAGCTTCTGCAACAGACGGAAGTGGTGTATCTGCTGACTATGTGATTACAACAACCGAGGGATTATCTGTAAAGGATATCGAGTTCCCATCAGAACTTAAGAATTTAACCTATGATGGTGTGGGTACATTCTCTGATTACTACAAAGAGGAATTGAAGAAACTCAACGACAAGACAGAGATTGGAACATATACGATTACAACAGCAGGAAATGTTGGCGCAGATAAAGCGGCAAACTGCACTGATAATGATGTGAACAAAGGTCAGACAGTTACTGTCAGATTTACATTAAACGCTTCTTACAGTGGAACAACGGCAGCTGACTGGGGTGGTAATACTTATACAGAGAAAACATATCAGGTTCATGTTGCAAAGAAAGTCATTGATTGGAAGACAGCAAACTTAAGCGATATTGATTCTTCTCTGGAAGACATCAAATCTGAATACCCGATTGGTACAAAACTGACAGATATTATGGCTGAAAATACGACACCAAATACAATCACTTATCAGTGGTATAAGGCAGATGGAAATGCACTGGAGGATGTTGCAACGCCAGCGGATGAGTCCCTTGCAATAGGTGAAACTTACAATGATTATGTCCTTGCTATCGGCTTAAATGGTACTGCAGCAGATGATTATGAGTTTGTAAATGCAAACAGCCCAGGTGAAGCTTCTGCGAAGACAGCTCATAACTATAAAGTGTCATTTAAAATTGCTGGACCTTCGTTAACAGCAAAGGCAGAAGCTAGCACCACCAGTGCAGTCGGTGATAAATGGGTTAATGGTACAAATGTAACATTGACAGCAGCAGGAGATTTGGGAAAATCAGCTAGCTTATATAATCCAGTTTCCTATCAGTGGTATGAAAAAGATGAAACAGAAGAAAGCGGCTGGAAAGTACTTGCTGGTCAAACAAGTGATACATATAGTACAACAACCGCAGGAACTTACCGCTGTGAGGTAACAGCTACCGTTAAGGATGCGAACAAAACTGACGTAGGAGCGGAAAATGCGGAATTGAAGGCAACCACCAATGAGATAACTGTTGCTTATACCAATATTAATATTGCAATGCAATCTAATCCGGCTCCGTTTATTTATGGAGATGAAGCAGCACAGAATCAGGATGTTGCTACAGTAACTGCGGATGATATCCAGTCTTATCGTATCTATGCAAAAGAAGTTGTAGACGGAAAAGAAGGCAGTGCGACAGAACTGGTAAATGAGACTGTAAGTGAAGGAAAACAGTATCTATTTAAGTCAGGTTCCTCTGTTAAGGCTTCTTTCGATAAATTAAATGTTGGTACTTACAACGTATATGTAGAAGTAGTAACAGAGAATGAAGAGGGAGAAAAAGAAACAGCAACTGGCAACCCATTCGCTGTAACAATCAAGCAGAAAGAAATTATTGCAAACAAATTGGAGAGTGCAAAACTTTCTGCAGAGGCAATTACTTATGGACAGGTAGCAAATGAAGCAGTTGTTACTTATGGGGATGAAACATATGCAGATGCTTTGAAATTTGTAATTAGCGATGAGGAAATGCCGCAGGCAGGAACTTTCAAAGTAGCAGTAGAAGCATATACAACAAGCGATAACTATAAACTAATTGGTGATTATGAGCTGGTGGTAGAAGTACCTGTAAACAAAGCAGCTTTAACTGTTGCAGCAAAAGACGAGACAATCACTGAAGGTGATGCAGCAAAATTAGAAGTATCAGCGGAAGGTCTTGTAAATAACGAAACATTAGCAGATGCAGGTCTGGCAACAGAAGCAACTGTAAATGGCAGCAAAGATACAACTGCATTAGCAGCAGGCAGCTACGCAATTAATGTAACCCTGACAGGAGAAGCTGCAAACTATGAAGTTACAACAAAAGACGGTACTCTGGTTGTAACTGCAAAGACACCGGAACCAACACCAGAGCCGACACCAGAGCCGACACCGGAACCAACACCAGAACCTACACCTGCACCGGGTGAGACTGAGACACCTGCAACAGTAGCTGTAGCAGAAGTAAAAGTTGACCAGACTGCCGTAGCATTTGATACCATCGGTGCAACAACAAAAGTAACAGCAATCGTAACACCGGAGAATGCAACCCACAAGGAAGTGGCATGGACTACCTCCAATGACAAAGTAGCAACCGTAGCATCAGACGGTACCATTACTGCAACAGGAAATGGTACAGCAACCGTAACTGTAACAGCAGGCGGAAAGAGCGCAGCAGTAACTGTAACGGTAAGCCAGAAAACAGAGAAAGTATCCATTACTTTAGGCGGACAGAAAGTTTCAGGAACCTTAAAGGCAAAGAAAGGTGCAAAATATCAGTTTAAGGCAGTCGTTGCACCGACCAACGCAGACAAAAAGAATGCAAAAGTGAAATGGAAAACTTCTAATAAGAAAGTTGCAACTGTAACTTCAAACGGTAAAGTAACGGTAAAACAGTCTGGAAAGACAGTAACGATTACAGCAACCACAGCAGACGGAAAGAAAGCATCTGTAAAATTAAAGACACAGAAGAGTGCAGTTAAAGTAACCAAATTAGCAATCAAGGGTAACAAGACGATGAAAGTCAAAGGAACCCAGAAGCTGAAATTAACTGTGAATCCGGCGACTGCAGATAACGCAAAGGTAGCATGGTCCTCTTCTAACACCAAGGTGGCGACTGTGGATAAGAACGGTAAAGTAACCGCCAAGAAAAAAGGAACCGTAACAATTACAGCGAAAGCAAAAGATGGAAGTGGAAAGAAGGCAACCATCAAGATTACAGTGAAAAAATAACTAATAATTGTATGATATCATTCCACGTTAGGAAATACCCAGGGCATATACCGCCCTGGGTATTTCTATTTTCCTTCTGTCAAAACGGTGAAAATTTTTTGTAAATTAAGGAAAACCCCCTATACAAAGTACAGTTTTTATGGTACTATCACGTAGTAATGAAAACTACTTATTGAAGAAATGGACAACATGTGAAGAGCTTGTGAATAACAAATAAAAAATATCTAAAAATAAGGAAAAAGACAAAGGTCGGAGGAATAGCCATGTATAAAATTGTGATTGACAGCTGCGGAGAATTAACAGAACAGCTAAAAGCAGATCCGCATTTTGCATCAGTAGCATTAGAGCTTGAAGTGGGGGGGTACAGAATAAAGGATGATGAAACCTTTAACCAGCAGGATTTTTTAAAGAGGGTAAGAGAGAGTGCCACAGGTCCGAAATCTTCCTGCCCCTCCCCGGAGCAATATATGGAAAGCTATGAGGGAGAAGCAGAGCACGTCTATGCCGTGACCCTTTCCGCCGAACTCAGCGGCTCCTACAACAGCGCAGTTTTAGGAAAAAATCTTTTCGAGGAAGAACACGGGGACGCTAAGAAAATATACGTTTTCAACTCTCGTTCTGCCTCCGTCGGTCAGACCCTCATCGGACTGAAAGTAAGAGAATTAGAAGAAGCCGGAATGACCTTTGAGGAAGTAGTAGAAAAAACCGAAGCATACATCAACTCCATGAATACCTACTTTGTACTCGAAACTTTAGAAACCCTGCGGAAAAACGGCCGCCTCAGTAACCTGAAAGCCTTCATCGCTAACACCCTGAACATAAAACCGGTCATGGGCTCCACAAAAGAAGGCACCATCTGCCAGTTAGGCCAGGCGAGAGGCATGAACAAAGCATTAGAAAAAATGGTACAGAGCATGATTGCAAAGACAAAAGACTGCGAGAACCGAATCCTCGCCATCTCTCACTGCAACTGCCCAGAACGTGCTCAGGCAGTAAAAGAAAAGGTGGAGCAGCTTGCTGAATTCAAAGAAATCATCGTTTTGGACACGGCAGGAGTCAGCAGTATGTATGCCAATGATGGCGGAGTAATTATGGCGGTGTAGGTTTTTTACGGTGTAATTAGGGGGTTTTTGGAGAAATACGTCTGGGGCAGATTGTACAAAGAAGGCTTTGTTTTTGTTCCGATATACAGAGATAAGAGGTTCTAAGAAATCTGCTGCCAAGGTTGCTGTCGGAGGGACGTAAACGGTACAAGGGCGTCGTCCATGACGCCTTTGTACCTCGCCCAGCCATCCGTGGCTGGGCGTTACTGAGTTTCGGGCAGATTTCTAAGAACCTCTAATCTCTTCCTATAGTCATAAAAACAGAGCCTTCTTTGCGCAGTCTGCCCCAGACTTACGTTATCGGCGAGCCCCTGAATGGCAGTGTAAGAAGCCTTACGGTAGTCATACAAATTCGCTATCTTTTATCGTCCAGTTTTCCCCGAATTGCAGCGTAAGAAACTTTACGGTGGTCATACAATTTGTCATCTTTTATCGCCAAGTCCCCCCCGAATTACAGCATAAGAAGCCTAACGTGAGATATATGAGGAGTTTGCGTTTGCGGCAAAAGTAATGCGTGTTTCCCCAGATTTACGTTATGAACAAGATACCTTCGAACTATAGTAAGGAAATCTGCCATGACAATATAAGGAGTTCTTCGTAAATGTCTTGAAATTTGCATCAGTTGAGACACTTTTATATAGTAAAAAACGAGAAAACAGCGGGTGAACGGAGCAAACAGACTAAAGGTGTGCCAAAAACCTAAGGGGCTGTTCAAAGACTGAGAAGCCCATGGCGCCCTCTGCTCCGCAACCTATATTCAGCCCCGCATGTCCCCACAATCTTCTTTCCCTATATTTAATCTGAAATCATCTCATTTCTTTAACCTCATGCGAGCCCCATAAAAGAAATCAGAAATTTCTGCAACAAACACCCTTGACACCCCACCCCACCTGTGCCACAATAATTTTTTGTAGAAAACTCAAAAGAAATATCGAAACATTAAAACCGTGAAAACAGCAAAACAGCGAATCAAAGGAGCAAACCATGCACCCCCTAACCTATGAAGAAATCTTAGACAAAATACAAAACCAACGGCGTTTCGGCAACCTCCCCGGCGTGGAAGTATCCGGCAGAATGTTAGAGAGCCTTGGCAACCCGCAAACAGGAATGTCAGTGATACACGTGGCAGGGACGAACGGCAAAGGCAGCGTCTCTGCTTTTTTGTGCTCTGTTTTAAAGGAAGCAGGACTGCGAACCGGAATGTTCACCTCCCCCCACCTTGTGGATTTCGAGGAGAGGATACAGATAGACGGAAGAATGATAACAAAAGAGGACGTAACCCGCCTTGGCAACCTGTTGCTGTCGGAGGAATATGAGGTAACTCCCACCATGTTTGACTACTGCCTTGGAATGGCAATGCTCTATTTCAAAGAGCAGAACTGCGACGCTGTTATCTTAGAAACAGGACTGGGAGGCAGACTGGATTCCACTAATGCAGTGGGAACACCAGTGGTTTCTGTCATAACCAAAATCGGGTATGACCATGTGGAAATTCTAGGAAATACCTTAGGGGAAATTGCGGCAGAGAAAGCGGGAATCATCAAAAAAGGTACCTGCCTGGTGACAGAAAGCCAGGAACAGGAGGCGCTTCAGGTGATTTTAAAGGCAGCAAAGCAGGCAAAAAGCTGTCAGGTGGTGAATCCTTGCGAATTTACGGATATGGCATACCGGAAAGGCGGGCAGGAATTTTCCTATCACGGATATCAGAAGCTGCGGATGAAAATGTTGGGCAGCCACCAGTACGAGAATGCGGCGGCAGCAATTCTGGCAGCAGAAGCATTTTTTAAGGAGAAGGGAATGAACTGTTCCGGGGAAATCATCCGAAATGGCATTGCAAATGCCGGATGGCAGGGGAGAATGGAGATTCTCTCCGAAAATCCTTATTTTCTCGTGGACGGGGCACACAACGGCAATGGGGTGAAAGCCCTGGCAGAAAGCCTTGGTCAGATGTTTCCGGGGGAAAAATTTCATTTCATCATGGGCGTTATGGCGGATAAGGATTATGAAAATATGATAGAAGAGCTTCTTCCGCTGGCACTGGATTTTAAAACCGTAACGGTGGAGGCAAAGCGGGCGCTTCAAGCGGAAACCTTAGCGGAGTGTATTCGAAAAAAGGGGGTCGCAGCGAGTTGTACCGCAGATATTTCAGAGGCGGTTCTGCCGGAAAAATTGACGGCAGGGCAGCGGAACGTCGCTTTTGGCTCTCTCTATTTTGTGGGCGGGATTGAGGAAATCTGGAAGAAAAGCAGAAAATAAAATTAAAATTTAATTTAAAATACTTATTCCCTAAAAAATTACAAAAAGGTTACAAAAAACAGAGATTGTGACAAAACTAATACATTTTGACTAATTTTGCTTAATACACGGTTTTTCTTTGTTTTTTTGATTATAATAAGAACAACAACAGAGAAATGTAGCATTAGAAAAGAGCCGTAACGATGGTATTTAGCAGTTTTGAATTTTTATTCCGGTTTTTGCCGGTTTTTTTAGTCATATATTATCTTATTCCAAAGAAATGGAAAAATTTAGTGTTGTTTGCAGCGAGCATTGCGTTTTACACCGTGGGCGAAGCGGGATACGTGTTGCTGCTGTTAGCCTCGGTGCTGGTAAATTACTTTTTTGGCAGGGCGATGTACCAGACACCGGAGGAAGGCCGTGGGAAAAAGCAGCTCCTCTTGTTGCTGGCGGCATTAGGCTATGATTTTGGAATGTTATTTTTTTATAAATACAGTGGAATGACGGACAAGCTTCCTTTAGGTATCAGTTTTTATACCTTCCAGAGTGCAGCTTATATCATTGACGTTTATCGGGGAGGGATTCCGGCAGAAAAATCCCTGGTAAAGTTCGGGACCTATCTTACGATGTTCCCCCAGCTGATTGCAGGACCCATTATCAATTATTCGGAAGTGCGGCTGAAAATGAACGGGAGAACCGTGACATTACAGCAGTTTGAGGACGGATTAAAGCTTCTGGTGATAGGGCTTGCCTCCAAGGTGGTTATCGCTGATAGGATAGGAATGCTGTGGAACAATATTCAGGGCATTGGATTTGAGAGTATTTCCACCATGCTGGCCTGGATGGGGGCTTTCGCCTATTCCATCCAGCTTTACTTTGATTTTCTGGGATATTCCCTGATGGCGATGGGACTTGGGGCGATGCTGGGCTTTGAGATACCGAGGAATTTTTTTCACCCTTATATTTCAAAATCCGTATCGGAGTTCTGGCGCAGATGGCATATTACCCTGGGGAGATGGTTCCGGGACTATGTGTATATCCCTCTGGGGGGAAACAGAAAAGGGAAAGTCCGCACCATGTGCAATCTTCTGGTGGTGTGGGCGCTCACCGCACTCTGGCACGGTGCATCGGGGAATTACCTGGTATGGGGTGCGTCCCTGCTGGTTTTGCTGATGTTGGAAAAACTGTTTTTCCTGCCTTATTTGGAAAAAAGCAAAGTAGTGGGCCATTTGTACCTTTTATTTGTTGTACCTTTGACCTGGGTGGCGTTTGCTATTCCCGATGTGAAGCAGATTGGAGTATATTTTACAAGGCTGTTTCCCTTTTTTGGCACGGCGGGTGCGGTAAACCAGCAGGACTATCTTCGGTATCTGAAGGACTTCCTGCCCCTGTTTTTCCTGGGGATTTTATTTGCAACTCCTTATCCGGCAGCGTTTTATAAGGTAATTCAGCGAAAATGGCTGGGAAATGTGCTTATGATAGGACTGCTGGGATTGAGCCTTTATTACCTTGCTATATCTACTAACAACCCGTTTTTGTATTTCAATTTTTAAGAGGCGAATCAAATGAAAAAATTTTTTAAGAGTAAAATGGTAGTTCCCATTCTGGCAGGCTGGTTCCTGCTGTCCGGGGCCGGCTACCTTGGAAAGGACAATATTTATCAGAATTACAGTGTTAATACGGCAAAGTCGCCTTATTTTGTACTGGTGTTCCAGGGACTCCGCGACCATATTTATCCCTGGGATATCAAATGGAGGGAGCTTTTCGAATACTATCCGAAGCAGACGCCCAACCATGTTCTGGCAAAGGAATTAGAGGATACGCAGGAGCCGGAGGAAATGGAGGGAAACGTTCAAGCTTCGGATGAGAAGGAACCAGGGACCGTGGCGGAAACAGGACAGCCGGGAACCGTGGCGGAAACAGGACAGCCGGGAACCGTGGCAGACATCGGACAGCCGGGGACAGAGGCAGGAAACTCCGGGACAGAGACAGGACAGCCGGGGGTAGAGGAAACTCAGACAGTCCGCAGAAAATTTGTGACGGTGGAGGAAGATTATTTTGAGGATGCCGTATTTATCGGAGATTCCAGAACCGTGGGTCTGCAGGATTACGGCGGATTAGACAAAACAGATTTCTTTGCCACGGTGGGAATGAATGTCTACGATTTATGGACGGACAAATTCTGTGAGGTGAACGGGGAGAAAGTGACCTTAGAGGAGGCATTAACTGCAAAGCAGTATGGAAAAATATATTTTCAGATTGGAATTAATGAGATGGGCAGGGGAACTTTAGACGGCTTTATGGAAAAGTATGCCCAGTCGGTGGAAAAGATAAGGGAGCTGCAGCCAGAGGCGTTTATTTTTCTTCAGGGAATTATGAAGGTGACAGCGAAAAAATCAAATTCTGATTCAATTTTCAATAATCAGGGTATTCAGGCGCGGAATGAGCGGATTGCAGAACTGGCAGACGGAATCACGGTCTTTTACATTGATGTCAATGAGGTGGTCTGCGACGAGACCGGGGGGCTGCGGGCGGACCTGACATTTGACAATCTGCATTTATATGGTTCAAAATACGGTATCTGGGTTGATTTTTTGAAAACCAGGGGAATTAAGGATGTGGAATCATGACGGGGCAGGGGGCTTGTATGGAAGAGTTATATCGGATGATTCTCGATAAAAGTGATACAGCGGTTTATGTCATAGACCGCCATAGCCATGAGGTGATTTATGTAAATCGCAAGGCGAAAGAGATATTTCAGGTGGAAAGCGATTTGTCAGAAAAATACTGTTTTAGGTCCCTGTACCACAGAGGTGAGCGCTGCAGCGAGTGCCCGGCAATGCTGTCCGGGGAAACGGACAGATGGGAGGGCGAACGTTATTACCATAAAAGGTATTACTCTGTAAAAGGGCAGGGAATACACTGGGACGGGCGGGAGGCGTATGCCCTTTACTATGAGGATACGACGAAGCAGAAGCAGCTTTCGGAGCAGTTAAAGCGGGCGAAAGAGGAAGTACGGAAAAAGTATGAGGATGAGCTGATTTACCGGGAAAAAAACGTGTCCGAGAATATCCTTGCCATGAGCCGTTTGAATCTGACCTACTGGGTGGTGGAGGATATGCGCATTGGGGCGAAGGGCGGCTATGAGAAGCAGTACCGCCATACCATGGATTTTGAAGAGAGAATGAAAGCTTTTGCGAGAAAAATATGGCTGACAGACCGACAGAAGCACAGGCTTTCCCCTGGCGGTCTGCTGCGGCTTTACCGGGAGGGGGTCACCAGCTTTTCCGAGGAATACGTTGTGGAGACCTATCAGGGCCGTCATCTGTGGGTGAAGGTGGAGGTCAATCTGCTGAAACGTCCGGATACGGCAGAGATTGTGGCCTTTTTATATAACCATGACATTACCATGGAGAGCAAATTAAAACAGATATTAGAGCATGTCATGTCCTTTGAGTATGACGAAATTTACACGGTGGACAGCGTGGCAGAGCAGTTTGACGCAGTGGTGATAGGGCAGTATGCGTTGCCGAACCAGATTTTCCGGGGTGCTTATAGGGAAGAACTACAGTATTTAGAGGACCGGACGGATGTGCCGGAGGATAAGAAGCGGATTTTAGAGGAATTATCCTTAGAACGGTTAAAAGAGCACCTGCTGCGGGAAAGTGTTTTTGAAATGGAGATATCCCTGCGGTCGAGAAACGGAAGGAAACGTTTAAAGCAGATACGCTGTATGTACTTAAATAAGCAGATTGGTATTATCCTGATTACCCTTTCGGATATTGAGGACGTGGTGAAAGAGGAAAAGACAAAACAGCGGCAGCTATCCGAGGCATTGGAGATGGCGGAGATTGCCAACCGGGCGAAGAGCCGTTTTTTGGCAAGCATGAGCCATGAAATCAGGACACCCATGAATGCCATTATCGGATTAAATTCCATTATCCGGGAGGAAATTGACAACCGCGCCCAGATTATAGACTGTACGGAGAAATTAGATTCTGCTTCTAAGTATCTGTTGGCGCTGTTAAACGATATTTTGGACATGTCGAGAATCGAGAGTGGAAATGTGGTGCTGCTGCACCAGCCCTTTGATGCGGGAAAATTCTGGGATAATGTGAACATGATAGCAAAGGCACAGGCGATTCCGGCCTCCGTGGATTACCGCTTTGAGCGGGAGCGCCAGGAGGGAAGAGTTTACATAGGGGACGCTACCCGGTTAGAGCAGATTTTCATTAACCTGATTAACAATGCCATTAAATTCACGAAAGAGGGGGGCAGCGTCAGGGTACAGGTATCAGAGGAGGAACAGGGGGAGCAGATAAAGCTTACTGTCTCTGTCTCTGATACGGGAATCGGCATTTCCGAGGAATTTCTGCCCAATATTTTTGATGCATTTACCCAGCAGCATGAGGGAAATACCACGGTATACGGCGGCAGCGGTTTAGGGCTTTCCATCGCCAGAAGCTATGTGGGGATGATGGGCGGCGACATTGCGGTAGAGAGCAGGGAAGGTGAAGGGACGACATTTACGGTGGAAGTAGTGTTGGATATGGAACAGAAAAATCAGCCGGAGGGCAGGGAGAAAACCGGGAAAAAAGAAGTGAATTTTGCGGGGAAAAGGGTTCTCTTAGTGGAAGACCATCCGCTGAATACCATGGTGGCGACCCGCCTGTTAGAAAAACGGGGCATGAAGGTCGTGCACGCAGAAAACGGAAAAGAAGCGGTGGAATGTTTCGTGCAGAGCGGGCAGGGATATTTTGATGCCATACTGATGGATATCCGTATGCCCGTCATGGACGGAGTGGAAGCCACAAAGAAAATCCGGGCACTAGACCGGATGGACGCCAAATTTATTCCGGTCATAGCCATGACTGCCAATGCCTACGAGGGTGACAGGCAGCTGACAAAGAGCGCCGGAATGGTGGCGCATTTAGCGAAGCCCATTGACCCACAGCTTTTGTATGAGACATTAGATAAATTTTTATAAAAGGTGATAAGGAACTGTCCGTTAATAACTTGTGCATTTAGACAAGTCAAATGCACAAATTATTTTCGGACAGTTCCTAAGTATACTTGAGAGTTAAAACTTCTCATGATTGCTTGTAGAAATTTTTTACATGACAAGTAACCCTATTTTAGAATAGGGCTTGCATATTGGAATATTAAAATGTATTGTATATGTAGGAATCGACGTTTTTGAGAGATTTAAGCGGTTACGCCGGTTTATCTTCTTCAAAATCTGGTTCCTGCATGCTGAGAATTAATCGACTTATGTGTGAATGGCGGTTCAGGGACAAAAGTCGGAAAAAATGTTTTCTCAGATAATCAATGACCGTTGCCTCGGACACCCTGCCTTTGCG